>Ga0081538_10000048_pt1 | contig 111909 bp, 113 predicted proteins | sample TabmetS5T2R1_FD_71022 | JGI IMG/M metagenome (GOLD analysis project Ga0081538, IMG submission 71022) | Tabebuia heterophylla rhizosphere microbial communities from the University of Puerto Rico - S5T2R1 | ecosystem: Host-associated > Plants > Roots > Rhizosphere ... | reverse complement strand
GGCACCGAGGGCCGGCTCGGGGGTCAGGCCGAGGTGCCGAACGTGGCCGGCACCTGGAAGGACCTGACCGACAACGTGAACCTGATGGCGTCGAACCTGACGAGCCAGGTCCGCAACATCGCCCAGGTGACGACCGCGGTGGCCGAGGGCGACCTGTCCCAGAAGGTCACCGTGGACGTGAAGGGCGAGATCCTCGAGCTGAAGGAGACCGTCAACACGATGGTCGACCAGCTCTCGAGCTTCGCGGACGAGGTCACCCGCGTGGCGCGCGAGGTCGGCACCGAGGGCAAGCTCGGCGGCCAGGCCGAGGTGAAGGGCGTGTCCGGGACCTGGCGCGACCTCACCGAGAACGTGAACTTCATGGCCTCGAACCTGACCGATCAGGTCCGCTCGATCGCCCAGGTGTCGACCGCCGTGGCCGAGGGCGACCTGTCGCAGAAGATCGCCGTCGAGGCCAAGGGCGAGGTGGCAGCGCTGGCCGACACGATCAACAAGATGGTCGACCGCCTCCGCTCGTTCGCGGCGGAGGTCACGCGCGTCGCGCGCGAGGTGGGGACCGAGGGCAAGCTCGGCGGCCAGGCCGAGGTGGAGGACGTGTCGGGCACCTGGCGCGGGCTGACCGAGAACGTGAACTCGATGGCCTCGAACCTGACCGACCAGGTCCGCAACATCGCCGAGGTGACCACCGCCGTGGCCCGCGGCGACCTGTCCAAGAAGATCACCGTCGACGCCCAGGGCGAGATCCTCGAGCTGAAGGAGACCGTCAACACGATGGTCGACCAGCTCTCGTCCTTCGCCGACGAGGTCACGCGCGTGGCGCGCGAGGTGGGCACCGAGGGGAAGCTCGGCGGCCAGGCTCAGGTCGAGGGCGTGTCCGGCACGTGGCGCGGCCTGACCGAGAACGTGAACCAGCTCGCGTCGAACCTGACGACGCAGGTGCGCGCCATCGCCGAGGTGTCCACCGCCGTGACCCAGGGCGACCTGACCCGGTCGATCACCGTCGAGGCGAGCGGAGAGGTCGCGGACCTCTCGGACAACATCAACCAGATGATCGCCAACCTGCGCGAGACGACCCGGCGCAACGAGGAGCAGGACTGGCTCAAGACGAACCTCGCGCGCATCTCGGGCCTGATGCAGGGCCAGCGCGACCTCGAGACCGTCTCGCAGCTCATCATGTCCGAGCTGTCGCCGGCGGTCTCCGCGCAGCACGGCGCCTTCTTCCTCGCAGACCACGAGGAGGACGCGGGCGAGTACGAGCTCCGCCTGCTGGCGAGCTACGGCTACACGCGCCGCAAGTCGGTCTCGAACCGCTTCAAGCCGGGCGACGGCCTCGTGGGCCAGGCGGCGCTCGAGAAGAAGCCGATCCTGATCGTCGACCCGCCGGACGACTACATCCACATCGCGTCCGGCCTCGGCGAGGCGGTGCCGCGCAACATCATCGTGATCCCGGTCCTGTTCGAGGAGCAGGTGCTCGCGGTGATCGAGCTGGCCTCGTTCCGCCCCTTCAGCGAGATCATCCTTCAGTTCCTCGACCAGCTCACCGAGACGATCGGCGTGGTGCTCTCGACGATCATCGCCAACGTCCGGACCGAGCAGCTGCTCCAGCAGTCGCAGTCGCAGTCGCAGGAGCTACAGAGCCAGTCGCAGGCGCTCAAGACGCAGCAGGAGGAGCTGCAGGCGACCAACGACGAGCTCCAGGAGAAGGCGGAGCTGCTCGAGCGCCAGAACCGCGACATCGAGATCAAGAACCGCGAGATCGAGACGGCGCGCGCGTCGCTCGAGGAGAAGGCGGAGCAGCTGGCGCTCTCCTCCAAGTACAAGAGCGAGTTCCTGGCGAACATGTCGCACGAGCTGCGCACGCCGCTGAACTCGCTGCTGATCCTGTCGAAGGTGCTGGCCTCGAACGAGATCGGCAACCTGAGCCCGAACCAGGTGGACTCGGCCCAGACGATCCACAACGCCGGCTCCGACCTGCTCGCGCTGATCAACGACATCCTCGACCTCTCCAAGGTCGAGGCGGGCAAGATGGACGTGCACGTCGGGCGGACCTCGCTGGCGGGCGTCGGCGACTACGTGGAGCGCTCGTTCCGTCCGCTGGCCGAGGAGAAGGGGCTGACCTTCGCGGTGGAGCTGGACGGCGCGATCGACGAGATCGAGACCGACGAGCAGCGGCTTCAGCAGATCCTCAAGAACCTGCTGTCGAACGCGATCAAGTTCACCGACCGCGGCAGCGTGACCCTGCGCGTGCGGCCGGGCGACGGCGACACGATCGCCTTCGCGGTGGAGGACACCGGCATCGGCATCCCGCCCGACAAGCTGAAGGTCATCTTCGAGTCCTTCCAGCAGGCCGAGGGGTCGATCTCGCGCCGCTTCGGCGGCACCGGGCTCGGCCTCTCGATCAGCCGGGAGATCGCCCGGCTGCTCGGCGGGGAGATCCGCGTCGAGAGCACCGCGGGCGAGGGGTCCATCTTCACGCTGCACCTGCCGCGCACGCCGAGCCAGGTGGTGCCGCCGCCCGAGCCCGCCCCCGTCGCGTCGCTGCCCAACCCGGCCGAGGTGGCGAACGGCGGCGGGCGCGCGGAGAGCGTGGCGCTGCCGGAGCCGCTCACCGACGACCGTGCCGACCTGCTCCCGGGCGACCCGATCGCGCTGGTCATGACCGAGGACCGCGAGCTGGCGCGCTGCGCGGTCGAGCTCGCGCACGAGAGCGGCTTCAAGTGCCTGCTCGCGCTCCGCGGCGACGCCGGGCTCGCGCTGGTGCACGAGTTCATGCCGAAGGCCATCGTCGTGAGCCGCGACCTCCCGCACGTGGAGGGCAGCGCGGTGCTCGACCACCTGAAGCGCCACCCGGAGACCCGCCACATCCCGGTGTACGTGATGGGCGATCCCGAGATGGAGCGCGAGGCTCGCGCCTCCGGAGCGCTGGGCATGGTGCCGGCGCCGGTCACGCGCGACGCGCTGGCCGACGTCTTCAACCAGCTCGCCGGTTTCCTGCAGCGCCGCACCGGCGCGGTGCTGCTGGTGTCCGCCGACGCGTCCGAGCGCCAGGCGATCACCGATCTGATCGGCGGCGTGGACGTGGAGGTGGCGGGCGCCGCCTCGCGCGAGGAGGCGCTGGCGGAGCTCGACGCCCGCAGCTACGACTGCGTCGTGCTCGACATCGGCCTCGACGGCGGCGGAGGCTTCGGCGTGCTCGAGCGCGTGAAGCGGGCCAAGCGCTTCCGCGGGCTGCCGGTGGTGGTGCACTCGAGCCGCGAGCTGACGCCGCGGGAGGAGGCCCGGCTGCGCCGCTACGCCGAGTCGATCGTCTTGAAGGACGCGCGCTCGCCCGAGCGTCTGCTCGAGGAGACGCTCCTGTACCTGCACCGGCCCGAGGCGCGGCTGCCCGCCGACAAGCGCCGCATGCTCGAGCGGCTGCATTCGGGCGACGGCGTGTTCGAGGGCAAGAAGGTCCTGATCGTCGACGACGACGTGCGCAACGTCTTCGCGCTCACGAGCGTGTTCGAGCGCCACGGCATGCAGGTGGTGTTCGCCGAGAACGGACGCGAGGGCGTCGAGACGCTGCGCAAGCACCCGGACGTCTCGCTCGTCCTGATGGACATCATGATGCCCGAGATGGACGGGTACGAGGCCACGCGCACCGTGCGTGAGATGCCCGAGTTCGAGCGGCTGCCGATCGTTGCCCTGACCGCGAAGGCCATGAAGGGCGACCGCGAGAAGAGCATCGCCAGCGGTGCGTCCGACTACATCACGAAGCCCGTGGACGTCGAGCAGCTCCTATCGCTGATGCGCGTCTGGCTACACAGGTGATGCAGGTGGCGCTCGAGGGGGCGGGCGCCACGGCGGACATCCTGGTCGTCGACGACCAGGCCGACAGCCTGATCGCGCTCGAGACGGTGCTGGCCCCCCTGGGCCGCGAGGTGGTGACCGCCGCGTCCGGCGAGGAGGCGCTCAAGCGCCTCCTGGAGCGGGACTTCGCGGTCATCGTGATGGACGTCCGCATGCCCGGCCTGGACGGGGTCGAGACCGTCGAGCTGATCAAGCGGCGGCGGCGCAACGAGGACGTCTCGGTGATCTTCCTCACCGGCGCCGGTGACGAGACCGAGGAGGTCGCGCGCGGCTACTCCGTCGGGGCGATCGACTACATCGTCAAGCCGGTCGACCCGGACGTGCTGCGCTCGAAGGTCGCCATCCTGCTCGAGCTCCAGCGCAAGAACGCCGAGCTGCGCGAGTCCGAGGAGCGCTTTCGCACCGCGTTCGAGGACGCGCCGATCGGGATGGGCCTGAGCACGCTGGAGGGGCGCTGGCTCGAGGTGAACGCGGCGCTCTGCGACCTCGTGGGGCGCTCGGCCCTCCAGCTCATCGAGCAGCCGCTCTGGGAGCTGGCCCACCCGGCGGACCGCCAGAAGGAGCGCGACGCCTGGCGCCGCCTGCTGCGCGACCAGCCCCGGCTCGACCAGTCGGAGAAGCGCTTCATGCGGCACGACAGCAAGGTGGTGCACGCGCTCGTGAACGTGTCGCTCACGATGGACGGCCGCGGCGAGCCGATGGGCTTCCTGTGGCAGCTCGTGGACGTGACCGAGCAGCGACGCGCCGAGGCCGAGCGGGCCGCGCGCGCGGAGGCGGAGGCGGTGGCGGTCACGATCGGCAAGCTCCAGCAGGTCACCGAGGCGGCGCTCGAGCACCAGGAGCCGCGCGAATTGATGGGCCTGGTGGTGGAGCGGATCAGGGAGGCCTTCCGCGCGGACATGGCGCGCATCCTCCTGATGGAGCAGGGCCGCGCTGGCGAGCTCGCTTTGGGCGCCGCCTCGGGCTTCGGCGCGCGCGCCAAGGCGCCCGAGAGCGTGCCGCTCGGCGACGTGCTCTCGCAGGTGGTGAACGAGGGCCGGCCGGTCATCCTCGACGGGCTGCACGGCGGGGCCGGCCTGGATCCCATGCTGGGCGCGGCTGCTCCGCGGGCGCTGATGGCGTCGCCGCTCACGGTGAAGGGCCGCATGGCCGGGGTGGTCGAGATCGGCTCGCGCAAGGAGCGCCGGTTCAGTCCCGAGGAGGAGAGCCTGCTGGTCCTGATGGCCGACCGTGCCGGCCTCGCGATCGAGCACGCGCGCGCGTACGAGCGCGAGGTGGGAACGGTCGAGATGCTGCAGCGCAGCCTGCTGCCCGACCGCCTGCCGATCGTGCCCGGGGTGAAGATCGCGGCCCGCTACCTCCCGGGCGGCGCCGACGTGGGCGGCGACTGGTACGACGCGGTGCCGCTCGAGGACGGCAGGGTGGGGCTGGCGATGGGCGACGTGGTGGGGCACGGCCTCGGCGCGGCGTCGCTGATGGGCCAGCTGCGCCACGCCGCCCGCGCCTACGCGCTCGAGGGGCACGCGGCGCCCGCGGTGCTCGACCGGCTCGACCGTCTCGTGCGCAGCCTGCCGGGCGCCCAGATGGCGACGCTCCTCTACGTCATCGTGGACCCCGACTTCCGCACGATCCGGTTCGCCAGCGCCGGGCACGTGCCGCCGCTCGTGGTGGAGCCGGACGGAGGTGCGCGCTTCCTGGAGGGCGCGCCGAACCCGCCGCTCGGGGTGTTCGACAGCTCGGGGCACGAGGAGATCGCCGTGGAGCTCGAGCCCGGCTCGACGATCGTGCTCTACACGGACGGGCTCGTCGAGCAGCGCGGCGTGTCGATCGACTCGGGGCTCGACGCGCTGCGGAGGGCAGCGGATCATCCAGGCGATCCGGAGGAGCTGTGCGACCACCTGGTCGACTCCATGCTCGCGATCCATCCCGCCCACGACGACATCGCGATCCTGGCGCTCCAGGCGCTGCCCGCGCGGACGGAGCCCTTGCACCTCGAGGTCCCGACCGATCCGACGCGGCTGCGCGACGTGCGCCGCCACCTGGCCGGCTGGCTGCGTCGCGGCGGGGCCAGCGAGGATGACGTGGAGATCGCGCAGATGGCCTGTCACGAGGCGTGCTCGAACGCCATCGAGCACGGCTACGGCTTCGGCGAGGGCAGCTTCACGATCGACGCCCGCATGGAGAACGGCAAGGTGGTGCTGGAGGTCGCCGACCAGGGCCACTGGATCGAGCGCCCGGAGGGCGCCCTGCCGCACCGAGGCCGCGGGATCGCGCTGATGGAGGCGCTGATGGACGCCGTGCATCTGACGCACGGCAACGGCGGCACGACCGTGCGCATGGAGCGCGGCGTGACGCGCGCGTAGCGCCGCGCCCGAGGGCGGCGGAGCGCTCAGGCGCGCATGGCGGACAGCAGGTGCTCGCGGAACGCCCGCGCCGCGGGCGTGGGGCGCTCGCCCGCACGCCAGACCAGTGAGACGGGCAGCGTGTTCCGCGGGCTCAGCGGACGGATCGCCAGCCGGTCGCCGTGCGACGCCACGACAGAGCGCGGCATGAGCGAAACGCCCAGCCCCCGCGCGGTGAGCTCCCGCACCGTCTCGAGCTCGTTTGCCTCGGCGACGACGCGGCCGGCCGGCACAAGCGCCAGCAGCGTGTCGCGCAGGGCCGACCCGGCGGCGTAGGACACCAGCGCCTCGCCGGCCAGACGCTCGAGGCGAACGCGCTTGCCTTGTGCGAGCGGATGGCCCAGGGGCGCGATGAGCACGAGCTCCTCGTCGAGCAACCGCACGCCGTCGAGCCCGTCGAGGGCGTGGTGGTCGATGAGCGCCATCACCAGGTCCAGGCGGCCGTCGCGGAGCTGGGCGAGCAGCGAGAACGCCACGTCCTCCCGGACGGTGATCGCAACGCCGGGATGGGCACGGCTGAAGTCGGCGATCAGCGCGGCGGGATGGACGGGGCCGACCGGCGGGACGCCCCCGAAGCGCAGCGTGCCTCGCGCCAGTCCCTGGAGGGCATCCAGGTCCGCGCGCACGCCGTCCGCCTCGGCGAGCGCGCGCCGGGCCCGGGCCAGGACCAGCTCGCCCGCCTCGGTCACCTCGACGCGCCGGGTGGTGCGCCGCAGGAGCTCCACGCCCAGCTCGCGCTCGAGGCGGCCCACCTGCTGCGAGAGCGCCGACTGGGCGATGTGGAGGTCGAGCGCGGCCCGGGTGAACGAGCGGTGGCGGGCGACGGCGTCCAGATAGCGCAGCTGGCGGAGCTCCACGTCGGGAAACTTATCTCGTCAGCTTCTAGGTGCAGCCAGATCTTTGCATTGCGCGATGGATCCTCGAGTGGCACCGTTGGTGAATGCCCACGGTCGAAGTCAAGCCGCTAGCGCCCCGCCAAGCCCGCGACGAGGTGCTCGTGGGGGAGATCGTCCAAGTCATCAACGCCGCATACGCAGCCGGTGAGGCCGGGCTGTGGCTCGAGGGTGCGCCCCGGACCGGCCCGGGCGAGATCGCGGACGCGATCCGGGGCGGCGGGCTGCTCGCCGCCACGCTGGAGGGTCGGCTGGTGGGCTGCGCGTACGTGCGGCCACTGGAGGCGGAGACCGCCGATCTGGGCCTGATTTCCGCGGTGCCGGACCAGTGGGGCCGCGGCGTCGGCCGCGAGCTCGTGCGCTCGGCGGAGGAGCTGATGCGATCGCAGGATGTCACGACGATGCAGCTCGAGCTGCTCGTCCCGAAGGGATGGGTCCATCCGGAGAAGGACCGCCTCCGCAGCTGGTACACGCGACTCGGCTACCGGGTGGTCCGGACGGCGCCGGTCGGCGAGGTGGCGCCGCAGATCGAGTCCGGGCTCGCCGTGCCGTGCGAGTTCCTGATCTTCCGCAAGCCCTTGTCAGTCGCCCGCCGGCACGGGAGCGGGCTCGAGCCGTTCCCGCGGGGCGTGGCGTCGCCGGCCGAGGAGCAGGAGCGCCACCGCCACGCCGAGCCCGGCGAGGACGACGCAGGCGACGAAGGCGGACTGGAAGCCCTCGGTCAGCACTAATAGCGGGTTCGCGCCGTCGTTCGAGGCCAGGAAGTCCTCCGAGCTGGACACGGCGACCGTCGAGACGATGGCGACGCCGAGCGCGCCGCCGAGCTGGAACGCGGTGTTGCTGAGGCCCGAGGCGAGCCCCGCCTCGCGCTCGGCGACGCCGTCGAGGGCGGCGATCGTGGCGGTGGCGAAGGCGGGGCCGATGCCGAGGCCGAAGACGAGGATGCCGAAGAAGATGTCCCCGAAGTAGCTGCCGCCCACGGAGGGCTGGGTGAGCAGGAGCGACCCGGCGCCCAGCAGCGCCATGCCCGTCGCGGCCACCGGCCTGAAGCCGACCTTGGCGATCGCGCTCTGAGCGGCCATCATGCCCACCGCTGCCGCGATGGGAGTCACCACGAAGCCGACGCCGAACTCGAGGGCCGAGTAGCCGAGCACCCGCTGGCCGTAGAGCGTGAGGATGAAGGGCATGCCGAAGCCGACGGCGCCGAAGAGGAGCATCACGGTGTTGGCGCCGGTGAGTGTTCGCGATCGGAGGATGCGCAGCGGCACGAGCGGGGCGGGATGGCGCGCCTCGATCGCCACGAAGGCCGCGAGCAGGGTTGCCGAAGCGGCGAAGAGCAGGATCGTCTGAAGGCTGCCCCAGCCCGCGTCGGGGGCCTCGACGACCGCGAGGACGAGGAGGACGAGCGCTCCGGTGATGGTGAACGCCCCGGCGGGGTCGTAGCTGCGCGTCGCCGTCACATCCCGGCTTTCGCGCAGGAGCATGGGGCTCAGCACGAGGGCGAGCACTCCGATCGGCACGTTGATGAGGAAGATCCACTCCCACCCGGGGCCGTCGACGAGCGGGCCGCCGATCAGGTAGCCCGCGGTGGCCCCGAAGGCGCCGAGCATGCCCCAGATCGCGAGCGCCTTGTTGCGCTCGGGACCGTGCTCGAACGTGGTCGAGATGATCGACAGCGCGGTGGGCGTCATGATCGCGGCGCCGATTCCCTGGAGCGCACGCGCGCCGATCAGGGCACCGGGCGACCAGGCGAGCCCGCAGAGGAGCGAGGCGGAGGTGAAGAACACGAGCCCGACCATGAACACGCGGCGGCGCCCGAGCAGGTCGGCGGCGCGGCCGCCCAGGAGGAGCAGCCCGGCGAAGGTGAGCGCGTAGGCGCTGATCACCCACTGCAGCCCCTGCTCCGAGAAGCCGAGGTCGGCTTCGATCGAGGGCAGCGCGACGATCACGATGTTGGCGTCCAGGATGACCATGAAGAAGGCGCCACATAGGAGCGCGAGTGCCCACCAGCGGCGAGGATCGGGCGTGTTCGTTTCCATATCCGTTCAGACACCGGCGGCGGCGAGAACGGAACGGCCGGTCCGTTTCGCGCCGAAGTGGTGTCCTAGGTGGTGATGGCCGAGAGGCGACATGCCGCCGGCGAGGAGGAGTTTCGCCGGCTCACGGAGCCCTACAGGCGCGAGCTCCAGGTGCACTGCTACCGGATCCTCGGCTCGGTCCAGGACGCCGAGGACATGGTGCAGGAGACGCTGCTGGCGGCGTGGCGCGGCTTCGAGGGGTTCGAGGGCCGGGCCTCCATGCGGTCCTGGCTCTACCGGATCGCGACCAATCGCTGTCTGAACGCGCTGCGTGCCCGGTCGCGGCGCCCACAGGAGGTGCAAGGCATGGGTGATTCGCCGGCGCCCACACGGCTGACCGACCCGGTATGGCTCGAGCCCTACCCGGACGCCCTGCTCGCGGACCTCCCGGACAGCACCCCCGGGCCCGAGGCGCGCTACGAGGCCAGGGAGTCGATCGAGCTGGCGTTCATCGTCGCCCTGCAGCACCTGCCGCCGCGCCAGCGGGCCGCACTGGTGCTGCGCGACGTGCTCGGGTTCCGCACCTCCGAGGTGGCCGAGATGCTCGACACGGGCGAGGGGTCGGTCAAGGGCGCCCTGCAGCGCGCCCGGGCAACCCTCGAGACGCGACTTCCGGCCGCCGACCGCGACCGAGCGCCCCAGCCGAACTCCGCCCGCGAGCGCGAGCTCGTCGGCCGCTTCGCCGAGGCAGTGGAGAGCGGCGACATCGACGAGGTCGTCGCCCTGCTGACGGACGACGCCCTGCTGACGATGCCGCCCCAGCCGGTCGAGTACCAGGGCCATGCGTCGATCGCCGCCTTCCTCCGCCACCGCGCGGAGCTGCGCGGCGCGCCGCTGCGGGTGGTGCCCACGCGGGCCAACTCGCAGCCGGCCTTCGGCTGCTACCTGCCGGACGCCCATGCGGCGATCGCCCGCGCCTACGGAGTGCTGGTGCTCACCCTGGAGGCCGACAAGGTGTCCGCGATCACGTGGTTCACCGACACCGCGGTCTTCCGGCAGTTCGGCCTCCCGCGGACGCTCCGCTCCTAGTCTTTCCCGTGTGCTGCTGGACTCGATCGACTGGCTCGGCCACTCGGGCTTTCGCATCCGCGTCGGGAGGGCCGTCCTCTACATCGATCCGTACCGGGTGCCGCCCGGCTCGCCGCCCGCGGACCTGATCCTGATCACGCACGGTCACTACGACCACTTCTCGCCCCAGGACGTCGAGCGCCTCTCGACGCGGGAGACCTGGCTGGTGGGTCCGGCGGCCGTGGCCGAGCGCGTCAGCGGCCAGGTGCACTCGATCGCGCCGGGGGAGCTGCTCGAGGACGAGCTCGTGCGTGGCGTGCACGTGGCGGCGGTGGCCGCCTACAACACCTCGAAGCGCGACCCGGAGGGGAGGGTCTTCCATCCGCGCGACGCGGGCTGGGTGGGATACGAGCTGAATCTCCGCGGCGAGCGTCTTTACCATTCCGGCGATACCGACGTGATCCCCGAGATGGACACCGTTACGGGAGTCGACGTGGCCCTCCTGCCCGTCAGCGGGGTGTACGTGATGACGGCGCAGGAGGCGGCCGAGGCCGCGCGCCGCATCCAGCCGCGCGTGGCGGTCCCGATGCACTGGGGGTCGCACATCGGCACCGAGCGCGACGCCCGCGCTTTCGCCGAGAAGGCGCCGGTGGAGGTGCGGATACTCGACAGGGCGGCGGCGTGACGGAGGCCGCACAGCGCCGCCGCGCGGCGCTCCGCCGCATCGCCGCCGACGATCCGGAGCTGGCCGCGCGCCTCGTGCTGATGACCCTGCCCGCCGCGGCCGCCCGCATCCCCGGGACGCTCGCCTACGTGCTCGACCTCGACGAGCTCGGCAGTTACCGGATCTCGGTGTCAGCCGGCCGCGCTCGGGTCGACGAGGGGTCCCGTGACGGCGACGACCTCGACTTCCGGCTGAGCACGGATGCGCCCACGCTCGTGGAGCTCGCCACCGGAGCGAGCCCGATGAGCCTGATGCTGAGCGGCCGGCTCCGCATCCGCGGAAAGAGGCGGCGGGCGCTGCGGCTCCGGGCGATGTCGGCCGACGACATCGGCCTCGACGAGGTGGTGGCGAACGGCGGTCGCCTCGACCCCGACGTGATGTACCGCTCGCTCCCGTACCTCATCGATCCCGACTGGACGCGCGGGCACCGCTTCACGATCCGCTACCAGGTCGAGGGGGAGGGCGGCGGCGCCTGGTGCCTGACGGCGAACGACGGGGCGCCCATGAGCGTCAGCGGCGACTGCGAGGCGCCCGACGCCGTCGTGCGGCTCTCCTTCGACACCTACCAGCGGATGGCGGCGGGCGAGCTCACTCCGAACGAGGCGATGCGCAGCCGGCTCACCGAGGTCGAGGGGAAGCTCTTCCCGGTGACGCTGGTGGGCCGTTGGATCGACCGCGCGCAGGGCCGCGACGAAGCCGAGCTGAAGCGCGAGGAGCGGCAGAGGCGGATCCAGGCGGAGCGCGCCGGGGCGTTCGACGGCGACGGCGACGGGCTCCTCGACTACCGCCAGCTGTACGCGCTCTGGGAGCGGCAGAACTGGAAGGCGCACGAGCTCGACTTCTCGGTCGACCGCGAGCAATGGGTGATCGCGCCGCGGCAGGCGCAGGAGAACACGATCTGGTCGCTCGGCTCGTTCTACGTGGGGGAGGAGCGGGTGACGGCCGACCTGGCGCCGTTCCTGCTCGCGGCGCCGAGCGGGGAGATCGAGCTGTTCCTCGCCACCCAGCTCGTCGACGAGGCCCGGCACGCCGCCTTCTTCGACAGGTTCGGCGCCGAGGTCATGTGCCTGTCCGAGGACGACCTGCGCGGCCGGATGCGGGAGGTCGAGCGGACGCTGACCCGCCCCTTCCACGACGTGTTCGACGACGGGCTGCGCGACGTGTCGAACCGGATCAAGGCCAAGCCGGACGACCTGGGCCTGTTCGTGGAGGGCATCGCCGTCTACCACATGGTGGTCGAGGGCTTCCTGGCCGTGACCGGCCAGACGCTGATCCGCGACTACATGCAGGAGCACGGCATGTACCCGGGCTTCTGCGAGGGCTTCGGGCTCGTCGAGCGCGACGAGCACAGGCACGTCGCGTTCGGCGTGCGCTTCCTGCGCGACGCGATCGCGGACGACCCGCGCCACCGGGCCACGGTCGAGCGCGTGATCCTCGACCTGGTCCCGCGCGCCGCGCACGCCTTCGTGCCGCCTTACGTGGACGACCCGCGCGAGTTCGTCTCCTACGGCTACAGCTCCCGGGAGATCTACGGCTACGCCTACCGCTCGCTCGAGCGGCGGATGAAGGTGCTGGGCGTAACGGTCCCACCACCCGACGAGCTCCTGCCCGGGCCGATCTCCGACGAGGCGGCGACGCCGGTCACCGCCCCCGGCCCACCCGGGTCGTCGAACGGCTCGGGGGACCCGGCGGTGACGCCGAAGCCCGCCTGACGGCGGGCATGAAACTCCCAGACCGCAAGCGCGGCCAGCAGCGTGGTCACGATCGCGCTGAGCAGGAGCGCCGACAGGTGGCCGGCGAGCGGCACCAGCAGGATGAGCGACCCGGCGACCGTGAGGCGCTTGGCGTTCGCCTCCCGGCTCAACCTCCAGTGGAACAGGCTCTCGCCGAGCAGGAAGAGCGCGGGCCCGCCGAGCACCATCGCAAGCCCGACCCCGTGCAGATGTTCGCCGGGCTCGGCGATGATCAGGTGGGCGCCGACCGCCGTCGCGATGATCCCGGCGACGATCGGCAGGTGAAGGTAGGTGTACGCGTCGCGCGCGAGGCGGCCCGGGTCGTCGCTGGCGCCCATCGCCCCGCGCGACTGCTCCCCCGCCGCGCCGAAGTAGAGCCACCACAACGCCGCCGTCTCCAGGAACGCGACGACGAGACAGAGCACCACCGTGGTCGTCAGGCCCGCGTCGGCGGCGGTCCCACCCGTCACCACGATGGATTCACCCAGCGCGATGATGATGAAGAGCTGGCACCGCTCGGCGAAGTGGCTGCCCTCGATGTCCCAGTCGGTCGTCGCCGCGCGCCCGCGACCTGGGACCCAGTAGCCCGCGAATGGCGCGGCGAGATCGATTGCCAGCGCCGGGATCCACAGCAGCAGGCGCTGGTCGCCGTCGAGGGCGGCGCCGCCCAGCCACAGCGCGCCCGATAGCACGCTCCACGCGACCAGCCGCTCGAACACGTCGCGAAGCCGGTGCTCGCGGGCGAGCAGCGAGGCGGCCGCTGCGTTGCGCCCCACCTGCAGCGCGACGTAGCTGGCCGCGAAGAGCACGCCGTGGTCGCCCAGCGCCTCGGGCAGTGCCGCCGCCATGAGCAGGCTGGCGAGCATGACTCCGGTGAGCACCGCCCGGACCGCCGGCGACCCCGGGTCGAACCAGTTGACCATCCACGTCGTGTAGATCCACGCCCACCAGACGACGAGCAGCAGGAAGATGGCGGTCGCCACGCCGCCGACGGAGAGGTCGTCGACGATCAGGTGCGAGAGCTGCGTGACCGCGAAGACGTAGACGAGGTCGAAGAACAGCTCGACGGTGGTCGTCGGCTGCGCCCCGCCTACGTCTCGCGGTCGGAGATGGGCAGCATTCACCTCAGGGCAAACTAACCGCCGTGGAGTGCTTTGCGCAGGTTTCGGGTCAGGCGGCGGCGTGGACCGCCGAGGCCTCGAGGATCAGCTTCGCCGTGGCCTCGGGCTGCGAGACCGAGATGGCGTGTGAGGCGCCAGGGACCTCGACCGCGCGGCGGGCGCCGGCCCGCTCGGCCATGAACCGCTGCAGCTCGGCCGGGATGTTGCGGTCCTCCTCGCCGATCAAGAACCACGACGGGATCGACTTCCAGAGCGGCTCGCCCGAGGCCTCCTGGAGCGCCTCGAGGGTGATGGGCCGCTGCGTGACGGCCATCCGCGCCGCCCGCTCCGCCGGCACGTCGGCGCAGAACTGGTCGTGGAAGCGCTCGGTGGCGATGTACAAGTCCGTGGTGCCGTCGCTGCGCGGGACGGGCCGCAGCGTGTCGCCGAGCGTGCTGCCGGGGAAGCGCTCCGACAGCGTAAACGCGCTGTCGCCGGGCTCCGGCGCGAAGCCGCACACGTAGACGAGCCCGACGAGCTCGCCGGCATCGGCCGCGACGTTCGAGATCACCATGCCGCCATACGAATGACCGACGAGCACAACGGGGCCATCGACGCTACGGACCAGATCGCTGACCGCTGCAGCGTCGGAGGCCAGCCCCCGCAGCGGGTTTGCCGCGGCGATCACCTTGTGGCCATCCGCCGCCAACGGATCGACGACGCCATCCCAACTCGACGACTCGGCGAAGGCGCCGTGGACGAGAACGATGGTGTGTGACATGAGGGGTCCTTTCGGTTGAGGTGTGGGGCTACGAGGCTGACTGGCTGAGCCAGTCCTCGAAGCGGGTCGGGGCGATGCGCGCGTCATCGCCCGGGGTCAGGGTCCGTTCGTCCAGCTCGACGCCGAAGTAACGGGCATGCACGTCGGCCGTCACATGGCGCGGGTCGCCCTTTGCGCTCAACAGGCGCCGGACGAGCTCGTCGAGCGGCAAGGCCTCCGGGCCCGCCAGCTCGACGGTGTCGTTCAGCGGAGCCCCGACCGCGACATCGGCCAAGGTGCTGGCGACGTCATCGGCGGACTCGGGCTGAGCGAGGGCCGGCGACAGGCGGACGGTGTCGCCGTCGGTGCACGAATCGGCGATGCGGCCGATGAACTCGAAGAACTGCGTTGCGCGGACGATCGTGTAGGGCACAGGCCCCGTCTTGACCAGCTCCTCCTGGGCGGCCTTCGCGCGGAAGTAGCCGCTCTCGAGGAGCCGGTCGGTGCCGACGACCGAAAGCGCGACGTGGTGCCGCACGCCGGCCGCCGCCTCCGCGGCGAGGAGGTTGCGAGACGAGGTCTGGAAGAAGTCCATCACCGCCGCGTCGTCCCAGGCGGGTGCGTTCGCCACGTCGACGACCACCTGGGCGCCCTCGAGCGCCTCGGCCAGTCCCTCGCCCGTGAGCGTGTTGACGCCCGTGTCGGGCGACGCCGCCAGCGGCTTGTGTCCGTCCTTCCCCAGCTTCTCGACGAGCTTCGACCCGATCAGGCCGGTCCCGCCGATGACGACGATCTTCATCTGATGCCTTTCGGTCGCGTGATGCAGCGAGGATCCCTCGGCCGGGGACGGTTCGCATCGGCCAGGTGGCCAGGCTGGCTGGCCAGTCCCGGCTCGTCCTCACTCCCGAAGCGAGGCGAGCGCGCGAAGCCGATCGTTCTCGCGCCACGACTCCAGTCGACATCGCTCATGGCGTCTGCGACCGCTGAGGGGGTCGAAGAGGTCGAGCTCCTCGTGCCCGGGCATCGCGAGCTCGTGGTCCGCGGCCTCCGCGATAGGTCGGAGCGCGCGGCCGAGCACGCCGGTTCCCCGGTGATCAGCAGTCGCATAGCTTCGCTCTTCGATTGTCGCGGCTCGGGCGCTCACATTCCATACACCGCGGGGGGCCGGGTCCCCCCTCACGGGGGATAGGGAGTCGATAGCGGCTGGCCACCCAGGCTGGCGTCCTGGCCGATGCGACAGGCCGCATGCAGTTCATCGAGGACATCACGGAGGATCCTTTCCTGAGCGGAGCTGCGCGGCTGCGTACTCTGGGGTCATGGTCACCCAGACGCCACCGCAGCCGATCGAGTCCGGCTCCGGAAGCTGCCTCGCACCGTCTCGCTCCACCAACGCGCCACTGGACGGCGAGGCCGACAAGTATGAGCGGCTTTTCCCGGATCTGCCCTCCATCGACGGAGATGAGGAGCGCCTGCTGGCGCTGGCGGGTCCGGGCAGCATCTGCGACGGGGGCGATGCCTGCCCCGACGCCGTCGGGGTCGCCGCCGGCTGGCCGTTCTTCGGCCAGCTGATCGCCCACGACATCACGGCCGATCGCAGCCCGTTGGCCCACCGAACCGCCGGTGAGCGCATCGAGAACTTCCGGTCGCCGCGCGCGGACCTCGAATGCATCTACGGCGACGGTCCGGTCGGCAGCCCGTTCCTTTACCGGCGCGACGACCCGGCCAAGATGCTGCTCGGCGTGAACGATGCGGGCGAGGAGGCCGACCTTCCGCGAAATCGCGAGGGCATCGCGCTGATCGGCGATCCGCGCAACGACGTTCACATCTTCGTATCGCAGCTCCACCTGGCGATGCTCGGCTTCCACAACTGCGTGGTCGACCACCTCCGCGCGGCTGCCGCGGTGCCGGAGCCGGCGATCTTCGACGAGGCGCGGCGCACCCTCTCCTGGCTCTATCAGTGGGTGATCGTCAACGACTACCTGCCGCGCCTCGTGGGCCCCGGGCTGGTCGCCGAGATCGAGGCCGAGGGCCCGCGCCACTTCCGGCCGGGGCGCGCACCGCGGATTCCGCTCGAGTTCGCGGACGCCGCCTTCCGCTACGGGCACAGCCAGGTACGAGAGGACTTCGAGCTCAACCGGCGCTCGGGGCGGCTGCGCATGTTCCCGGACCTGCTCGGCTTCCGGCCGATCGCCGCCGAGCGCGCCATCGAGTGGGATCGGCTCTTCGACGTTCCCGGCCGACCGCCGGCGCAGCGCGCGAAGCTGATCGACGGCACGCTGGCGTCCTCGCTGATCGCGCTCCCGCGGGAGATCACGGGCGAGGTCGAAGCCGAGGCCCATCGCTCGCTCGCCGGCCGCGACCTCCAACGCGGACATGCGTACGGCCTCCCCTCCGGGGAGAGCGTCGCCCGTGCGATGGGCGAGACGCCGCTCGGCCCTGACGAGACGACGCTCGGCCCAGCCGGGTGGAGCGGCGACACGCCGCTCTGGCTCTACGTCCTGAGCGAGGCCAAACACAGAGGCGACGGCGAGCGGCTCGGACCCGTCGGCGGCCGGATCGTGGCCGAGGTCCTGATCGGGATCATCGACGCCGACCCGGCCTCGTACCGCTCCCGTCAGCCCGACTGGACCCCGCCGCTGCCCGCGCGCGGGGAGCGCTTCGGGCTCGCGGACATGCTGATCCCCGCCTAGCGCGCCTCGAGCGCCGTCAGGTCGAGCTCGGCCAGGCGGGCCGGGTCGGCGAGGAACTCCATCGTGACGATCCGGCCGCCCCGGATCGTGAAGGACCCGAGGGAGAACGGCCGGCCGTTCCGGATCGAGACCCCTCCCGCGACGCCGTTGACGAGCACGTCCCGCACTTCGAGCGCGAGCCGCGCGTAGGTCAGCGCCTGACGGGCCACCACGTCCGCCCCGCGGATCTCGCGGAATCCGCCGGGCGTCGGCCCGGCGTCGGTCCTAAGGACGACGTCCGGGTCGAGCAGCTCCAGCAGTGCTTCGAAGTCGCCCTTGCGCGCGGCGGCCAGGAAGGCGTCGACGACCTTGCGCTGGGCGTCCGGGTCGGCATCGGGGACGGTGTTCTCGGCCCGCACGCGGCGACGTGCCCGGCTGGCGAGCTGGCGCGCCGCGTCCGGGGAGCGGTCGACGATCCGGGCGATCTCGGAGAAGGGCACGGCGAACATGTCGTGGAGCACGAACGCGAGCCGCTCGGCGGGGCTGAGCGTCTCCAGTACGACGAGGAGGGCGAGGCCGACCGAGTCGGTCAGGAGCGCCTCGTGCTCGGGGTCGGTCCCGTCCGCGCGATCGACGATCGGCTCGGGCAGATGCACCTCCAGCGGCTCTTCCCGCCGCGAGCGCCGGGAGCGGAGCATGTTCAGCGACACGCGCCCGACGACGGTCGTGAGCCACCCGCCGAGGTTCTCGATCACACGGGCGTCGGTGCGGCTGAGCCGCAGCCAGGTCTCCTGAACCGCGTCATCCGCCTCGCTCAGCGAGCCGAGCATCCGGTATGCCACCGCCCTCAAGCGGCTCCGGTGCTCCTCGAAGCGCTCTGCCAGCCAGTCGCGCTCGTCCATCGTCACGTCCCTCTTTCGCGTCGTGTCATAGCACCAGACACCGACAAGGCGGGCGACGTGACGCCCGAGACGGACAAGGAGAACACGATGCGAGTCTTCGTCGCGGGAGCGAGCGGCGCCATCGGGAGCCGGCTCGTGCCCCAGCTTCTCGACCGAGGGCACGAGGTGATCGGGACCCACCGTTCGCCCGCCGGCGCCGAGCACCTAAGGACGCTCGGGGCGGAGCCGGTCGCCCTCGACCTGCTCGACGCGCGCGCGGTGCGCAAGGCCGTGCTCGAGGCCGAGCCGAGCGCGATCGTCCACCAGGCGACGGCCCTGGCGGACCTGCGGGACTTCAAGCACTTCGACCGCAGCTTCGCGCAGACCAACCGGCTCCGGACCGATGGCACGGACGCGCTGCTGGCCGCCGCGCGCGAGGCCGACGTGCGCCGCTTCGTCGCCCAGAGCTACGCCAGCGCGCGGTACGCGCGCGTGGGCGGGCCCGTCAAGAGCGAGGACGACCCGCTCGATCCCACCCCGGTGCCGGCGATGCGTGAGACGATCGCCGCGATGCGCCACCTCGACGAGGCGGTCACGCGCGCCGGGGGGATCGCGCTGCGCTACGGCGGCTTCTACGGCGCGGCCAACGACGGGATGGTGGAGCCGGTGCGCAAGCGTTTGTTCCCGATCGTCGGCGACGGAGCAGGCGTGTCCTCGTTCATCCACCTCGACGACGCCGCGGCGGCGACCGTGCTTGCCCTCGAGGACTACCGGCCCGGCATCTACAACGTCGTCGACGACGACCCCGCGCCGCTGCGCGAGTGGCTGCCGGTGCTCGCCGAGGTGCTCGGAGCAAAGCCGCCGCGCCGGGTGCCGCGCTGGCTCGCGCGCCTGTTCGCGGGCGAGGCCGTGGTCATGATGGGGACCGAGTCGCGCGGCGCCTCGAACGCGAAGGCCAAGCGCGACCTCGGCTGGGAGCTGCGCTACCCGAGCTGGCGTCAGGGCTTCGTGGCCGCGTACTGACCGGGGGTGTCCTCCCGCGCCCCGGCCGTTCGTCTCATACGCGACCATCCCAACAGAGGAGGTAGCGATGAGGTACATGCTGTTGATCCATCACGGCCCGCGCGACTGGGAAAGCCTCTCGGAGGACGAGCAGAAGCGGATCGCCGCCGACTACAAGGCGGTCAGCACGACGCCGGGCGTGACGCCGGGCACCTGGATGGAGGATCCCGAGCTGGCGACGACGGTCCGCGTCGACGGCGAAAAGACGCTCACGACGGACGGCCCGTTCGTCGCCGTCAAGGAGGCGCTCGCCGGATACCTGTTCTACGAGGCGGACGACCTCGACGCCGCGATCGAGCTCGCGTCGCGCATTCCGGCGGCCCGGCTGGGCGGAGCCGTCGAGGTGCGGCCGCTCAAGGGGTAGGCGATCCTCGAGGAGACGTTCCGGGACGAGTGGGGCCGCGTCCTGGCCAACCTGATCGGCTTCCTCGGCGACTTCGACCTCGCCGAGGAGGCCGCCCAGGAGGCGTTCGCGGTCGCCGCCGAACGCTGGCCGCGGGAGGGCACGCCCGCCAACCCGCGCGGCTGGCTGGTCGCGACCGGGCGGAACCGGGCGATCGACCGCATCCGGCGCGACCGCACCTACGCGGCCAAGCTCAAGCTGCTGGACCCGCCGGAGGCCGTGGAGGACGAGGTGGATGAGACCCTGATCCCGGACGAGCGGCTCGAGCTCGTGTTCACCTGCTGCCACCCGGCGCTCGCGCTCGACGCCCAGGTGGCGCTCACGCTGCGGACGCTGGGCGGGCTCAGCACCGAGGACATCGCCCGGGCCTTCCTGGTGCCCGAGGCGACCATGGCCAAGCGGCTCGTGCGGGCGAAGCGCAAGATCAAGGACGCCGGGATCCCGTTTCGCGTGCCGGCGGCCCACCTGCTGCCGGACCGGCTTGCCGCCGTCCTGGCGGTCGTGTACCTCATCTTCAACGAGGGCTACGGCGGCCGCGGCGATCTGGCCGCCGAGGCGATCCGGCTCGGGGATGCGCTGGCCGAGCTGATGCCGGACGAGCCGGAGGTGCACGGCCTGCTGGCGCTGATGCTGGTGAACGACGCCCGGCGCGAGGCCCGCTTCGCCGAGGGGACCGTGGTGCTCCTGCGCGACCAGGACCGCTCGCTCTGGGATCTCGGCCAGATCGCCCGCGGGCGGACCGCTCTCGAGCGGGCGCTCGCCCTGGGCGGGCGCGGTCCATACGTGGTGCAGGCGGCGCTGGCCGCCCTGCACGCGGAGGAGCCGCAGGACTGGCCGCAGATCGCGGCCCTGTACGGCGAGCTGGCCCGCATTACCGGCTCGCCCGTGGTGGAGCTGAACCGTGCCGCGGCGATCGCCGAGGCGGGTGACACGGAGCGCGCTCTCGAGCTGGTGGAGGGGCTCGCGCTGGAGGGCTACCACTACCTCCACAGCACCCGCGCGGAGCTGCTGCGCCGCCTCGACCGCGTGGAGGAGGCACGCGCCGCCTACGAGCGCGCGCTAGCGCTAGTCCACTCGGAGGCCGAGCGGAGCTTTCTGGAGCGCCGGCTCGCCGAGCTCTAGGCCGGCAGGTGGCAGACGGCCTCGATGTTGTTGCCGTCCGGGTCGCGCACGTAGGCGCCGTAGTAGGTCGGGTGGTAGATCTCGCGCACGCCCGGGGCGCCGTTGTCCGTCCCGCCCGCCTTCAGCGCCGCGGCGTGGAACGCGTCCACGGTCTCGCGATCGTCGACCTCGAAGGCCACGTGCAGCTCGCTCTGGGACGCGGGGTCCCGGGTGCCGATCCAGAAGTACGGCTTTCCTTCGTCGCCGAAGCCCCCGACCCCCGGCACGGGCTCCATCAGGAGCTCGACGCCGAGCGGGGCGAGCGCCCTCTCGTAGAAGGTCTTGCTGCGCTCGTAGTCCGTGACGCTGAATCCCACGTGGTCGAGCATCGTCTCCTCCCGTTTGTCGTCACTCGCACCTCTACCCGAGACGGTCTGACCGGCGCTCCGATCGTCAGGAAGTCGCGGACCCGGGCGCGGTGCTCGCAGAACGGGCAGGCGATCGAGTCGGCCGGCGACATCGGCCCCGCGCTCAGGGCCACCGGCGCGTCGCAGCGGCTGCAGGCGAGCGTTCCCACAGCGAGCAGGCCGGCGCGCGCCGTGCGCTGCTCCTGCTCGTGCGTTCCGGTGCCGGGGCGGACCGGCTCCGAGTCGTCCATGCCGCGTAGGAAGGCCACCCAGATCAGTCTACGGGCGCCGCTTGGGCCAGTATGCTGCGGCCGCCTTGCGAAGCACTCGCGTCCTCCGCCGGCTCGCGTGGGGCGCGGTGGCGGTCGGTGTCATCACGCCGCTCGTCCGGCACCGGCTGAAGCTCCGGCCGCCGGTCGTGTCTGCCCTCACCTGGCAGGCCCCCGCCGCGCTCGCGCTCGCCGAGCCCCGCTCGCCTCTGCGCGACGCGGGCATCTATGCGCTCCAGATGTGGGCCTACTTCGCCCACTTCGACATGCCCGACGACGACCCCGAGGCGCTCCTGAAGCGGCTCAAGGTCGACTACACGATCCGCTGTGACCGCGCACTCGGCTTCGGCGCCTGCCCCACGACACGGCTCCAGCGCGCGCTCGGCCGTGAGGGGCAGGTGGGCCCGCTCGAGTACGGGCTGTCGGCCATCCACTGGAGCTGGTTCTTCGTGCCACACGGGACGCTGGCATACGTCCTGCTTCGCCACCGCGAGCACTACCCGCGCTCCGCCGTGCTGATGGCCGCCTGCTTCGATCTGGGCTGCGTGGTCTACTGGCTGGTGCCGACCGCGCCGCCTTGGTGGGCGGGGGCGAACGGCAGCATGCCGCCGGTCCGCCGCATCATGGAGGAGGCCGGGGAGCGGTTCTGGAAAGGTCTCTGGCGCCCGCTTTACCATTCTCTGCAAGGCAATCCGTTCGCCGCAATGCCCTCACTCCACTTCGGCACGTCAGTGATGGCGGCCCGCATCCTGTCGCAGGTCGGGCCCCGCCACGCCGCCATCGGGTGGCTCTACGCGCTGCTGCTCGGATTCGGTCTCGTCTACCTCGGCGAGCACTACGTGATCGATCTGGCGGCTGGCCTGGCCCTGGCGGAGGGCATCTGGCGTCTGGCGCCGCGGGTGGAGCCGGCGGTGCGGTTCGTGGCGGGGGCGGTTCACCGGCTGGAGCCGCGGGTCGTCTGATGCGGGAGGAGGATCGCGACCTCGAACTCGAGCTCGAGGACGACGACTCCACCGACGAAGAGGAGCAGGACGAGCTCGAGCAGGTAGGGGCGTTCCAGGCGCTCCTGCAGGACCGGCGCAAGCTGTTCGGCGGGCTCGCGCTGTTCATCCTGATCATCGTCGCCATCTACGTGGTCTTCCCCAGGCTGGTCGGGCTGGACGACGCTCTTCGGAAGCTGGACGACGCCGTCTGGTACTGGGTCGCGATCGCCATCGCGTTCAACGTGGCGGCGTTCGCCGCGTACGTGGCCCTCTTCCGGGGCGTGCTCGGCGGCACGCGCGACGACGACGTGCACCGCCGCCTCGACCTGCGCGCCTCCTACCTGATCACCATGGCTGGGCTGGCGGCAACGCGGATCTTCTCCGCCGCGGGCGCCGGCGGCATCGTCCTCAGCTACTGGGCCCTTCGCAAGGCGGGCATGATGCGCCGCATCGCCGCCTGCCGGATGGTGGCCTTCCTCGTGCTGACCTACGGGGTCTACACGGTCGCCTTGGTGCTCTTCGGGATCCTGCTACGAACCCACGTGCTGCCCGGCGATGCGCCCTTCGGCGGCACGGTGGTGCCGGCGGTGGTGTCCGCGTGCGCGATCGGGGTCTTCCTGCTGATCGCGCTCATCCCCGAGGACGTGGAGCGGCGCCTCCAGCGCTACGCCGGCGGCTACCGGCGCACGCGCTACCTGCTGCGCTTCGCGAAGGGCCCGGCCACCGTGGCGAGCGGCGTGCGCACCGCGATCTTCTACGTGCGCAGCCCGCACCGCGGCGCGCTCGCGCTGGGCGGCGCGGTGGGCTTCTGGGCCGCGAACATCGGCGTCCTGTGGGCCAGCTTCGAGGCCTTCGGGGGGAACGTGCCCTTCGCGGTGCTCGTGCAGGGCTTCTTCGTGGGGATGGCGGCCAACCTGATCCCATCGCCCGCCGGTGGCGTGGGATCCGTCGACGCGGGGATGATCGCCGCGTTCGTACTGTTCGGGATAGACGAGGCCACCGTATTCCCGGCGGTGCTCTGTTATCGGGTGATCGCGTTCTGGTTGCCGATCCCGCCGGGTATCGTGGCGTTCTTCCAGCTGCGCACCACGGTGGCGGGCTGGGATCGGGAGCGCGCCGACGGCGTGGCGGCGGGACTCTATACTTCACAAAGTAAAGTAATGAGTGGGTGAGTGGGGTGAGCGTGGAGACGAAAGACATCGAAAACGTCGTGATCGTCGGCAGCGGCCCCGCGGGCTACACCGCGGCGCTCTACACCGCGCGTGCGGACCTCGAGCCGCTCGTGATCGAGGGCTTCGCCTGGGGCGGGCTGCTGCAGCAGACGACCGACGTTGAGAACTACCCGGGCTACCGGGACGGCGTGATGGGGCCCGAGATGATGCAGGAGTTCCGCGACCAGGCGGAGCGCTTCGGCACGCGCTACATCACCGACGACGCCACGAAGCTCGAGCTGTCCGACGAGGCCGGCGGCGTGCACGTGGTGCACGTCGGCGATCAGAAGATCCGGACCCGCGCGGTGGTCCTGGCGATGGGCGCCGAGCCCAAGAAGCTCGGCGTGCCGGGCGAACAGGAGCTCGCCGCGCGCGGAGTGTCCTACTGCGCCACCTGCGACGCAGCCTTCTTCCGCGACGCCGACACCGTCGTGGTCGGCGGCGGCGACACCGCCATGGAGGATGCGACCTTCCTCGCCAAGTTCGCCCGCAAGGTCTTCGTGGTCCACCGCCGCGAGGAGTTCCGCGCATCGGCGATCATGCGCCAGCGGGCCGAGGACACCGAGAACATCGAGCTGCTCACGCCGTACGTCGTGGAGTGCCTCGAGTCGGCTGATCACGGGGCGCTCGGGCGGGTCATTCTTCGCAACGTCAAGGACGACAGCACGCGCGAGCTCGAGGTCAGCGGCACCTTCATCGCGATCGGCCACCGCCCGAACTCGGAGCTCGTGGCGGGCCAGCTGGACCTGGACGACGAGGGCTACGTGCTCGTCGACGGGCGCTCGACGCGCACCAAGCTGCCCGGCGTGTTCGCGGCGGGGGACCTGACCGACCGCGTCTACCGCCAGGCTGTCACCGCGGCGGCCACGGGCTGCATGGCGGCGCTCGACGCGGAGGCGTTCCTGCGCGACACGCCGGTCGACGCCGAGTCGCACTGGGCGCCGGATCCGGAACGGGTCGAGGCGGCGGCGGAATCCGCCGCGTCGTAGCCTCTCCCGCCTGACCGAGCGGATCTGGAAGAACTGGACGGGAGACCAGCGCTGCGCGCCGGAGGCGGTCGAGCGGCCCGGCGGAGAGGATGAGCTCGCGCGGGTGATCGCCCGCGCCCGCCGCGTAAAGGTGGCCGGCTCGGGCCACTCTTTCACGGACATCGCGTGCACCGACGGTGTGATGGTCGACCTCTCGCGCATGAACCGGGTGCTCCGCGTGGAGGGCAACGAGGTGACGGTCGAGGCCGGGATCACGCTGCGGGAACTCGGCCCGGCCCTCGCCGAGCGCGGCCTCGCGCTCGAGAACCAGGGGGACGTGGATGCGCAGACCCTCGCCGGCGCGATCTCCACCGCCACCCACGGCACCGGCGGAGGCTTCGCGAACATCTCCTCGCAGGTGGCGGGCCTGCGGCTGGTGACCGCGTCCGGCGAAGTATTGGACCTGCGCGACGGCGACGACCTCCTCGCCGCCCGCGTCTCGCTCGGGGCGCTCGGCGCCATCTCGGCCGTCACGCTCCGCTGCGTGCCGGCCTTCACGATCCACCGGGTCGACGAGCCGCTCCCGCTCGACGACGTGCTGGGCCGGCTCGACAGTCACGTGGACGGGAACGACCACTTCGAGCTGTTCGTGTTCCCCTACACGCGCACGGCGCTCACGCTCACCTCGCAGCGCACGGACCGCGAGCCCCGGCCCGCCGGACGGGTACAGGTGCTCGTGCGCGACGTGCTCCTCGAGAACGCCGCCCTCGAGGTCGCCAGTCGCACCGGGCGGCGCTTCCCGGCGCTGATCCCACGGGTGAACCGCACGCTGGTGCGGGCCATGTCCCGCGCCGAGCACCTGGACCGCAGCCATCGCGTGTACGCCAACCGCCGCTCGGTCCGCTTCACGGAGATGGAGTACGCCATCCCGCGCGAGCGCACGTCCGAGGCGCTCGAGCGAGTGCTGGCGCTGATCGACCGCCGCCGGATCCGGGTGGGCTTCCCGATCGAGGTCCGGGTGGTGGCGCCCGACGACGCCCTCCTCTCGACCGCCGAGGGCCGCCCGACGGGCTACATCGCGGTCCACCAGTACCGCGGCATGGAGTTCGAGAGCTACTTCCGCGCCGTCGAGACGATCATGGACGGGTACGAGGGCCGGCCCCACTGGGGCAAGCGCCACTACCAGTCCGCCGCCACGCTGCGGCCCCGCTACGCCGGCTTCGACCGCTTCCTGGCGGTGCGGGACCGGCTCGATCCCGAGCGCAAGTTCGAGAACGACTATCTGCGGAGGGTGCTCGGCTGACCCAGGCGAATTCAGCGGCAGCGGCGCGGTAGCCGGCGATCCACCGTGACCACCCGGCCGTCGCGCGTCGCCACCCGGGCGCGCAGCCGCGCCCCGCGCCGCCGCACCCGGACACGCTCGACCCGCCCGCCGCGGACCTGCGCGCGGCAGCCTCGCACCGCCAGCCGCACCCGGGGGCCGCGCCAGCACGAGCGCCCCGAGCAGTCGAGCAGCTTGGTCAGCCGCTCCGCCAGCATCGCCTCGACGGCCTCGTACTCCGGCTCGCCGATCGCGTTCTCGAGCTGGTCCGGGTCCAGGCGCATGTCGTACAGCTCGCGCTCTCCGTTGTCGTGCTCGGCGTACACGTAGCGGTCGTTTCGCACGGCGCCGTAGGCCACCGCCTGGATCCCGGGAGCGCCCTCCACCAGAAGGTCACGGCCCCAGGCCAGCCCCCTGTCGCGGAGCAGCGGGAAGAGCGAGCGGCCGTCGGGCACCCGCCCCGCCGGCCGGGCGCCGGTGGCGGCGAGGATCGTCGGCGCCAGGTCGGCGTTGGTCACGAGCTGGCGCCGGCGCTGGCCGGCCGGCACGCCGGGCCCGCGCAGCAGCAGCGGCACGCGGATCGACGGCTCGTAGACCATCACCTTGCCGTACGGGACCCGGTGCTCGCCGTGGAAGTAGCCGTTGTCCGAGGTGAAGACGATCAGCGTCTCCTCGAGCTCGCCCGTGTCGCGGAGGGCCTGCACCACCCGCGCCACGCCCTCGTCCACGGCCAGCAGCGACTCCAGCTCCTGCCGGTAGTTCTCGGTGATCGCCGCCACGCGCTCCGCCGTGAAGCGCGGGCGGCGCCGGATGAAGCTCGGCTTGTCGGACACGTCCGCCTCGTCGAAGGCGAGCGACGCCGGCAGTGGCTCGCTCGCGAACAGATCGCGGTGTCGCGGCGCGGGCATGGGGGTCACGAAGCCGGCCGGATCGTCGGTCTCCCGCGGCGCGCCGCTGTGCGGCGCGAGGAACGCCACCGAGAGGAAGAACGGCTGTGGGCTCGGCGCCAGGCGCCGCACGGCATCGACCGCCCGTTGTGAGTACTCGTCGGTCGAGTAGGTGGGGTAGGTCGTGACCACCCCGTTCTCGTTCAGCTCGTAGAACAGGAAGCGGTAGGTCGACGGGTCCACCGACGTGTACCACTCGTTCCAGCCGGGCGGCACCTCGGTCGGGGGCGAGTCCTGCCCGTAGCGGTTCATGAACTTGCCGATGTGGACCGTGTGGTAGCCGGCGCGCTGGAGCCAGACGGGCAGCCACTCGCTCTTGTCGAGCCGTCCGTAGCCGCCCTCGGGCGGCCGGTTGCCGATCACGCCGTGGTTGTGCGTGTACTGCCCCGTGTAGAGCGTCGCCCGCGACGGGCAGCACAGCGGGTTGGACACGAACGCGTTGGTGAAGGTGGTGCCCGCCGCGGCGATCTCCGCGTTCACGGCCGACATCACCCGCATCGACTCGAGCGTCTGGTCGTCCGTGAGGAGGACCAGCACGTTGGGCTGCGACTGCTGGGCAGGTCGCTGGCTCGCGCCGCAGGCCGTCAGCGCGAGGGCGAGCGCGATGAGCAGGCCGCTCGCTGCCGCGCGCACGGCGGGGTCAGCGGCAGGCGCGCAGCCTGCGGTCGAGGGTGAGGACGCGCCCGTCCCTCAGCACGGCCGTGACCCGGAGCCGGTAGCTGCGTCCGCTGCGCACGCGGGGGCGGTCGATCCGGCGGGAGACCGGCGGGGCGGCCACGCGGGCGACGCGGCGCCGGCCCACGTGCACCACCGCGCGGATCACCCGCTGCCGGTCGCGGCCGGCGATGCGCACACGCAGGTCGCCGCGCGGGCAGGAGCCCTGCGACAGCAGGCGCCCGGCCGAGCGCAGCCGCAGCCGCAGCGCGGGCTGGAGCCGGCAGCTCTCGCCGGCGCAGTTCCGGAGCTGGCGCAGGCGGGCCCTCAGGTCGCGCAGGACGGGGGCGTAGCGGTCGCTCTCGTCGAGGCTCCGCAGCTGGAAGGGGTCGCTCTCCAGGTCATAGAGCTCGTACTCGCCCGTCGACGTGTAGAAGGTGTATGCGAACCGGCCGGTGCGGATGCCGCGGAAGGGGGCCACGCTGTTCGCCCCGCGGCCGTTCTCGATCAGGATGTCGCGCCCCCACCTGGCGGTGCGGTCGTCCACCTGGTCGAACAGCGAGCGGCCGTCCATGACGCGCCTGGGAACCGCGCCGGTGGCGTCGACGATCGTCGGCACGATGTCGATGTTCGCCACCGGCCGCTGGTCGCTGAAGCCGGCCGGAATGCCCGGGCCGCGCAGGATCAGCGGCACCCGCAGGGCCGGCTCGTACGGCAGCACCTTCTCGGCCTTGGCGCGGTGCTCGCCGTGCATGTAGCCGTTGTCAGAGGTGAACACGATCAGCGTGTTGGCGAGCTCGCCGGTCCGCTCGAGCGTCTGGACGATGCTCGCCACGGCCTCGTCGACCGCCTGCAGGCTCTCGAGCTCCTGGCGCCAGTTCTCCTCGATTCCGGCGATCGTGGCGGCGTCGAGGCGGGGGCGGTCGAACACCTCCTGAGGCTTGTCGTACATGTTCGCCTCGTCGAAGTTGGGCGGCCGGGGCATCGGGGTGCCGGCGAACATGTCGCGGTGGCGCGGCGCGGGGGAGGGCGTGCCCACCGTGGTGGGGTCGTCGGCGTCGCGGGGGGCGGCGCGGTGGGGCGCGACGAACCAGACCTGGAGGTAGAAGGGGCGATCGCCCGGCGCCGCGGACTCGATCAGCTCACGCGCGCGGCGGCCGTGGAAGTCGGTGAGGTACTCGCCGGGGTGGGCGGCGACCGGGTACTGGACGAGCGAGCCGTTCTCGTTCACGCGCCAGCGGTAGTAGTTGAAGGCGCCCGAGTGCGGCGAGCCGTGCCAGTCGCTCCAGCCGGGCGGGATGCCGTCCGCGTACTCGTACCCGTTCAGGTAGCGGCCCACGTGCATCGTCCGGTAGCCGGCCTCCTGCAGCCAGGCGGGGAGGGTGTTGGCGTGCTCGAGGACCCGGTGGCCGCCGAAGGCGCCCTTGTTCGAGATCACGCCGTGGTTGTGCGAGTACTGGCCGGTCAGCGCGGTGGAGCGCGACGGGCAGCAGAGCGGGAAGGTGGCAACCGCCTCCTCGAACGTCGTTCCCTGCCCTCCCAGCAGCAGGTTCGTCTGCGGCATCCACGCGAGCGAGGCCAGGGTCTGGTCGTCGGTCATCAGGACCACGACGTTCTGCCGCGCCATGGCGGGCGCGGCCGTCAGAAGCAGGGCCAGGGCAGCAAGGCAGGCTGGAGCGAGGCGTCGCACCGAGCACGAAACACCCCAGATGCGGGGAGGTTGCGCCATGAGGGGGAGCAGGCTAGAGCTCGCAGCGGCCCTCGCCGCGGTACGTGGGGACCTCGTCCACGATCTCGCCCCCGCTCACCAGGTGGAGGCGGTCGAACCGCTCGCACAGCTCACCGGCCTTGGCGTGGCGGAGGTAGACGCGGTCGCCCACCCGCAGCGAGGCCGCCGCAGCTCCGATCACCGGGGTCTGCACCTCGCCGGCGCCCTCCTGGGGGTCGAGCCGCAGCCCGCCCGGCAGGTAGGGCGCGGGCAGGCGGTCGAGCCCCGCCGCGCCGGACGCGTGGTAGCCCCCGCCCAGCAGCGTCGCCACGCCGCCGCTCGGGCGCCGCACCACCGGCATCGCGAACATGGCGGCGGGCGTGAGCGTGAAGTCGGCGTACCGGTCGAACAGCGTGGGGGCGAAGAAGCCCGAGCCCGCGGTGATCTCGGTGATGACCGGCTCCCTGCGGGTGGTGTGCACGCTGCCGGTGCCCCCTCCGTTCACGATCGGGACCGGGCTCACCTCGCGCACGGCCTCGACAGCCGCGGCGCGCCGCTCGGCGATCTCGGCGGCGGAGCGGCGCTTCATCAGGCGGATCAGCGGCGCCTGCAGCCGCTTGCCGAGCGGGTGGTCGCCGAGTCCCGCTATGTGGGCCTCGTAGCCCATCAGCGCGGCGAGCTCGAAGCGCGGCCGTGCCGCGATCTCGCGCGCGAGCGCCTGCGCCTGCTCGGGCGTCCGGACCGGCGAGCGCTTCGCGCCGACCTTGACCCGGCCGCCGAGCGGCCACCAGCCCACGTCGAGCTCGATGCAGACCCGCACCGGCCGGCCGCCCTGCCCCACGGCGGCCTCGATGTAGTCGAGCTGCTCGGCCGAGTCGACCATCAGGATCGGGGTCCGATCGGACTCCAGCCTCCCCAGCTCCGCCAGCGCTCCGCGGTGCGCGGTGGGGTAGGCGAGCAGCAGGTCGTCGAAGCCGTGTCCGTGGAGCCAGAGCGACTCGGGCAGGGTGAACGTCATCAGGCCCCGGAAGCCGGGGTCCCGCTCCAGCACCGCCGCCAGCAGCGCGCGGCAGCGGACCGACTTGCTGGCCACCCGGATCGGCGTGCCCGCGGCCCGGGCCAGCATCTCGCGCCCGTTCGACCACATCGCGTCGAGGTCCACGAGCGCGAACGGCGCGTCGATCCCCGCGAAGATCGACTCGAGCTCCTCGTACGTGCGCTCCCGCGCGGCGGCGGGCGGCGCTGCCTCGACCGTGGCCACGCAGGCATTATCACGCGGTGCCTCCCACGCTGCTCGTGCTGGCGGCGGTCGCGTCGGTCCAGTTCGGTGCGGCGCTCGCCAAGTCGCTCTTCGACGAGATCGGCGCGGGCGGGACCGTCTTCCTGCGCGTGCTCTTCGGGGCCATCGTGGTGGCCGCCATCTGGCGCCCCCGGGTGGCGGGCCACCCGCCGCGCGATGTGAGGCTGGCGGTGGCCTTCGGCCTCGTGCTGGCGGCCATGAACCTCTCCTTCTACGAGTCGATCGAACGCATCCCGCTGGGCATCGCGGTCACGCTCGAGTTCGTCGGTCCGCTCGGCGTGGCCGTCTTCGGCTCGCGGCAGCCGCGCGACCTTCTCTGGGTGGCGCTGGCGGCGGCGGGCATCCTGCTGCTGTCCGACTTCGGCGCCGCGGACCTCGACGCGCTCGGGGTGGCGCTGGCCCTGACGGCCGGCGCGCTCTGGGCGTCGTACATCCTGCTGAGCGCCCGCGTAGGGAAGGTTTTTCCCGGCGGGTCCGGGCTGGCCCTGGCGTTGCTGGTGGCCACCGTGCCGCTTGCACCGGTGGGGATCGCGGACGCCGGCGGCGACCTGCTCGTGCCCTGGGTCCTAGCGGCGGCCGCCGCGGTGGGCCTCCTCTCGTCGGCGATCCCCTACGCGCTCGAGCTGGAGGCGCTTCGCAGGCTGCCCGTCGGCGTGTTCGGAGTGCTGATGAGCCTCGAGCCGGCGATGGGCGCGCTGGCCGGCCTGCTGCTGCTGGGCGAGGAGCTGGCCGCCACGCAGGTGGTGGCGATCGGCCTCGTCGTGGCCGCCAGCGCGGGCGCCGCCCGCGGCGCGACCGTGGCCCCGCGCGATGCGTGACTTTGGCCGTCCTCGGTAGTTCTAAGGACATGCTCCGGATCGCGTTCGCAATCGCCATTGCCGCCCTCGCCCTGCTGGCTCCGGCCGCTCCGGCCGGCCCCGAGGCCCAGCGCACGATCGCACTTCCGCCCGAGTTCAGGCCGGAGGGGATCGCCAGCGGGCCGAAGGACTCCTTCTACGTGGGCTCCATCCCGCAGGGCTCCGTCTACCGCGGCTCCTATCGCACCGGCGAGGGCGAGGTGCTGGTGCCGCCTCACCCGGGCCGAAACCACACCGGGCTGAAGGTCGACCGGCGCAACGACCTGCTGTTCGTCTCGGGCGGCCCCTCCAAGGGGATCTACGTCTACGACTCCGAGACCGGAGCCGACGTGGCGGCCTTCGCGCTGCCGGACGCCGGCTTCGTCAACGACGTGGTCCTCACCCGCAAGGCTGCCTACTTCACCGACTCGCTCGTGCAGCAGCTCTACCGCGTGAAGATCGGGCGGGACGGGAGCCTCGGCGAGCCGGAGCGCATCCCGATCAGGGGCGACCTCGTCTACCAGACGGGCTTCAACGCGAACGGGATCGAGGAGGTCGGGAACGGTCGCCGCCTGATCGTGGTGCAGAGCAACACCGGGAAGCTGTTCTCGGTGAAGCCGCGGAGCGGGCGAAGCCGCGAGATCGAGCTCGACGAGCCCGTCACGAACGGCGACGGCCTCCTGCTGCGCGGGCGGACCCTGTACGTGGTGCGCAACCAAGACAACCTGATCGCCGTCGTCGACCTGAAGCGCTCGCTCCGGGCCGGCGAGGTAGAGGACGAGATCACCGACCCGCTCCTCGACGTGCCGACCACGATCGCGCCGTTCAAGCGCTTCATCTACGCGGTCAACGCACGCTTCGACAGGCCTGACGTCTCGGACGACGACATCGTGCGGCTGCGGCCCTGAGTCGTCAGTGCCACACCTCCATGTGCTCGGCATGGGTCGGTAGGTAGGCCCCTGGCCGGAACTTCTGGTCGTAGAAGTCGAGGTCCAGGTGCTGAGCCTGCACGTAGTTGAGGATCATCACTGAGGGGACGGTGGCCGGGAACTTCCCGAACGTGTCGAACAGGTACTGAGCCTGCGCGGCCACGCACTCGCGGAAGCGCTCGTCGTGCATCAGGGCGCTCGAGCGGACCAGCGCCGACTCGCTCCAGGCGCCCGGCGTCTCCTTGTTGTGCGGGCCGCCCTTGCCGAACTTGCGCTCGACGAGCGCCTCCACCGCCGCACGCATGTCCTCGTAGTGCGGCGGGCAGAAAGCCTCGAACACGCCCTCGCGGCCCGTGGGATTCGGCACCGACCAGCGCTCGTCCTCGTCGTAGCGGAACCCGAGCCCCGGCACCTCCGGGTTGCCGGATGCGCCCAGGATCGAGAAGCGGTCGACGCCGTCGAACATCCAGCCCCCGAGGCCCATCGCCTGAAGGGTGAGTACGCCGGCGAAGCATGAGCAGGCAAGCTCGGCCGTGATCTCGGCCAGCATGTACTGGTCGAAGAACGTGAGCGGGAACGGGTCGTCGGGGTCGACCAGGCCGCGAAAGCCCTCCATTCCGGGGATCGCCCGGCCATTCACGTCGTCGGTGAGGCAGTAGCCGTTCTGGGCGAGGAAGCAGAGGCCCGCGAGCGAATGCTGGGCGAGGTCGCCGACAGGGAAGGCCAGCAGCGAGCCGGGAACGTTCACGCACCACGTGTTGTGGCCTTCGAGGTACGGCTCCTCGCGGGGCAGGTGGATGCGCTCGTCGAAGAGCTTGACGAGCCGATCGGCATGGCGCTCGACCATCAGCTCGGGCGTGATCTCCTCATCGGCCGCGTCCACCAGGGCGCCGGCGTCGCGCGTGGGGAAGAGGTAGGTGCCCGAGTCGTCCGTGAAGAACAGCTCGGCGGTGTGGAAGCCTGCGGCGGAGGGGAACGTGCGCCCCGTGGCGGCAGCCGCGTAGCTCGCCATCCCCGTGTAGGCATCGCTGCGGGTGATCGAGTAGTGCCACCCGGTCGTGCCGGCCATCGAGGTGAGCACCACGAGCCGCTCGAGCTCGCTCAGCGGCATGGGGTCGTGGGGCGACTCGTACTCGAGTGGCCCGTCGGGGATCTTCCCGCCCAGTGCGACGCGCCGGGCCCGGCGGCCGTAGAGCGCGTCGAGAAGGGGAAACCGCGCGAGCCCGCGGAGGGCGTCGGCGGAGCGGTCGTGGGCGGGAGCGGAGTCGATGCTCATGCGACCACCTTCCGGTTGGGAGCCAGTGGCCGCATTATCACTCACCCGCTCTGGGCCGGGGCCCACTTTCGGGCCGCCGGCCAGAGCGGATGGTGGGGGTGGGTTACCTGACGGGCTAGGCGGAGGGTTCAGGTATTGCGAGTTCGGAGGAATCCTTACCCTGCGCAGCCGGCCAAGCCGGCTGCTTCGGGCCATCCCGTCCGGCCGTGATCGGCTGGACCGGCAGCAGGTCTTCGGTCGTCACAGGAGCGCCGCACGCCCCGCAGAACGCGACGCGCACAGAGGCGGCCTCCACGACCTCGTGACAGGAGGAGCAGAGATAGCGGGCCATGTGCGTCATTGCACATGGTCACGATTGTCCCCGCTATGGGGTCGCCACCCTATAGCCCAGAATATGGGGTCTAGACCCTACCCGCCCGCAGGCGACTGGCAGCGCCGCTGAACGACGGCAATAAAGGGTGGGTCCGGAGGGGGGTGGGTCTCCTCAATGCTCGTATGCGGCACTCAGGAGACCCACCCCCTTCGAATCGTCCCCTTATTGCCCGTCGTTCGTTGGGCGGTCACCCGCGCAGGGGTCACCCGCGCAGGTAGATCGGATTGGACAGGATCCAGGTCCGCTCGCGCCCCTTCGCCCGCCGATACGCCTCCGCCCTGTACACGCCCGGCTCGTCCACCTCGTGCTCCAGGCCGCTCCCCTCTGCGCGCGCCACCTCCTCGCCGTCGCGCAGGAGACGCAGCCGCGCCGGCTGCGGGGCCCGCACGCGCAGCGTCCGTCGCGGACCGGCCGCGGCCTCGCCGCCCATCGGCACGTCGTCCGCCTCGAAGCGGAACCCCTTGGCCTGCGCAACGGAGTCGACGGCGATGTAGCAGCGGCCGGCGCGCAGCGCGGCGTAGACCTGCTCGCGGTCGTGGTCGAGGTCCCCGCTGGGCGCCTGCTCGCACAGCACGTGCGTGCGGATGAAGCGGAACGAGCGCCGGTAGGACATCACCCGGATCGGCACGACCGGGCCGACGCGCTTGCCGAACTGGTGCGCGTCTAGCCCGCCGATCGCCACGACGCGGCGGGTCCGGCAGAGCTCGTCCCACAGGCGCATGTTGCGCTCCGGCGGGTGGTCGAGCACGCGGCCGGGCATGGCGATGAAGCGAAGCATCTGGGCCAGGCTCCCGACCGCCTCACCGGTGTCGTTCACGAAGCTCCACAGCTCGATGCCGTGCAGCGCGTCGCATTCCAGGTCCTCGAACGGCATGCCCGGCGCCCGGTCTCGGAACCGGTCCGAGCCGCGCGAGAAGGGGTGCGCGGCGAAGCCGAAGCCGCCGGCGTCGCGCACCGCTCCGCAGATCCCCGCGGCGTCGAGCCCGTCGTGGTCGATCGCGCGATCGATCCCGAAGGCCAGGTAGTGGTTGCGCCGCCGCGGGGACACCTCCGTGCCCACGAGCAGCAATACGTCGCGGTACCAGCCCTCCTCGCCGCGGTCCCTGGCCTCGAGCGTGTCGTGGTCGGTGAGGATCACGACGTCCGCCCCGGCCCGCCGCGCGGCGCGGGCGATTTGGGGAACCGTGCCGGTTCCGTCCGAGTAGATGGAGTGCAGGTGGACCACGCAGGCGAGGTCATGCATGCAAGTAGTGTCTAGGAGGTGACCGACGCAGACAGCTTCGGCGCCCGTTCCACGCTCGAGGTCGGGGGCCAGACCCACGAGATCTTCCGCCTCGACGCGCTCCAGCCGAAGTACGACGTGGCCCGGCTGCCGTACTCGCTGAAGGTGCTGCTCGAGAACCTCCTGCGGCACGGCGAGGACGAGGGCGCCGAGGCGGTGGCGCGGTGGGTGGCGAGCGACGAGCCGTCCACCGAGATCGCCTACACGCCCGCGCGCGTCCTGATGCAGGACTTCACGGGCGTGCCGGCCATCGTCGACCTGGCGGCCATGCGGGACGCCATGGACGAGCTGGGCGGCGACCCGTCGCGCATCAACCCGCTGGTGCCGGTGGAGCTCGTGATCGACCACTCCATCCAGGTGGACGTGTTCGCCGAGCGGCTCGCCTTCCAGCGCAACGCCGAGCTCGAGTTCGAGCGGAACCGCGAGCGGTACGCCTTCCTGCGCTGGGGCCAGACGGCCTTCGACAACTTCAGCGTGGTGCCGCCCAACACCGGCATCTGCCACCAGGTCAACCTCGAGTACCTGGGCCGCGTCGTGGAGACGCGCGACGGACAGGCCTTCCCGGACACGCTCGTCGGCACCGACTCGCACACCACGATGATCAACGGCCTGGGTGTGCTCGGCTGGGGTGTCGGCGGGATCGAGGCCGAGGCCGCGATGCTCGGCCAGCCGGTCTCGATGCTGATCCCGCAGGTGGTCGGCTTCCGCCTGACCGGGGAGCTGCCGGAGGGGTCCACGGCCACCGACCTGGTCCTGACCGTCACGCAGATGCTGCGCGAGCGCGGCGTGGTGGGCAAGTTCGTCGAGTTCTTCGGCGACGGCCTCGCGCGGCTGCCGCTCGCGGACCGCGCCACGATCGGCAACATGGCGCCCGAGTACGGAGCGACCTGCGGGATCTTCCCCGTCGACGCCGAGACGCTCCGCTACCTCGAGTTCTCCGGCCGTCCGCACGAGCGGGTCGAGCTCGTGGAGGCCTACTGCCGCGAGCAGGGGATGTTCCACGACGAGGACTCCGAGGACGCGGTCTACTCAGACACGCTCGAGCTGGACCTCGGCGACGTCGAGCCCTCGCTGGCGGGGCCCAAGCGGCCGCAGGATCGGGTGGCGCTCTCGGACGCCGCGGAGGACTTCCGCGCCGAGCTCGCCGAACTGACCGACGACGGCCCGCTGACCGGCTACGACGAGGCGGCCGCGGAGACCTTCCCGGCGAGCGATCCGCCCACCGGCGACGGCGGCGGCGGCGAGCCGCGACCCGGCCACGAGCACGCGGGGACGGCGCTGGCCGAGCGGCGCGAGGGACTCGACCATGGGGCCGTGGTGATCGCCGCGATCACCAGCTGCACCAACACCTCGAACCCGTCCGTGATGCTCGGGGCCGGCCTGCTCGCCAGGAAGGCCGTCGAGGCGGGGCTCGAGCGGAGGCCGTGGGTCAAGACGTCGCTGGCGCCGGGCTCGAAGGTCGTGACCGAGTACCTGGAGCGCGCCGGCCTGATCGAGCCGCTCTCGGAGCTCGGCTTCGACCTCGTGGGGTACGGCTGCACCACCTGCATCGGCAACTCGGGGCCGCTGCCGCCCGAGATCTCGCAGGAGATCCAGGAGCGCGAGCTGGTGGTGGCGTCGGTGCTGTCGGGCAACCGCAACTTCGAGGGGCGCATCCACCCCGAGGTCAAGATGAACTACCTGGCCTCGCCGCCGCTCTGCGTGGCCTACGCGCTCGCCGGCCGCATGGACGTCGACCTCCTCGGCGAGCCGCTCCAGGGCGACGTATGGCTGCGCGACATCTGGCCTAGCAGGCAGGAGGTGGCCGAGGTGATGGAGCGGGCGATCGAGTCGGACATGTTCCGCAAGAGCTACGGCGAGGTGTTCGAGGGCGACGAGAACTGGAGCGCGCTGGACGTGCCGGACGGCGACCGCTACGCCTGGGACCCGGATTCGACCTACGTGCGCCGCCCGCCCTACTTCGAGGAGGTCTCCGAGGGACTTCCCGAGATCAAGGGTGCCCGCGCGATCGCGATGCTCGGTGACAGCGTGACGACTGACCACATTTCGCCTGCGGGGACGATCAAGAAGGACTCCCCGGCCGGCCGCTACCTGATCGAGCACGGGGTGGAGCAGCGCGATTTCAACTCCTACGGCTCACGGCGGGGCAACCACGAGGTCATGATGCGTGGCACCTTCGCCAACATCCGGTTGCGCAATCTCCTCGCGCCGGGCACCGAGGGCGGATTCACGACGAAGGACGGCGAGGTCGTGCCGATCTACGACGCCGCGATGGAGTACGCCGCCGAGGGCGTGCCGCTCTGCGTGCTGGCGGGCAAGGAGTACGGCTCCGGCTCATCGCGCGACTGGGCCGCGAAGGGGCCGCGTCTGCTCGGAGTGCGGTTCGTGATCGCGGAGTCGTACGAGCGCATCCACCGGACGAACCTGGTCGGGATGGGCGTGCTGCCGCTCCAGTTCCCCGACGGCGAGAGCGTCGGCTCGCTGGGCCTGAGCGGCGAGGAGACCTTCGACCTCGCGCCGCTCGAGGACGGGGCGCGGACGGTGAAGGTGAGCGCCTCCAACGGGGTGGAGTTCGAGGCCCGGGTCCGGATCGACACGCCCAACGAGTGGCAGTACTACCGCCACGGAGGCATCCTGCACTTCGTGCTGCGCAGTCTGCGTGGCTGACGAATCGATCCGCCACCACGACCTCTGCTTCGGCTGCGGGCAGGCGAACCTGTTCGGGCTCCAGCTCGAGGTCGAGCGGACCCCTGACGGGGTGGAGGGCCGCTTCTTCGTGAAGCAGGACCACCAGGGCCGCCCCGGATACGCCCACGGCGGGGTGATAGCGGCGGCGCTGGACGAGACGATGGCCCTGCTGGCGTTCGACCGGGGGACCTTCGCGCTGACGGGACGGCTCGAGGTCGACCTGACGGCGCCCGCCCCGGTCGGAGCGTTCGTCTCGGTGCGGGGCCGGCTCGTCGAGGAAGGCGAGCGGACGCTCGTCCTGGCCGCGGAGGCGGCAGGCGAGGACGGCCGCCCGCTTGCCTCGGCGAAGGGCACCTTCGTCCGCGTGGACGCGCCCTAACCCCCGGCGCCGCACCGAGTGTCGAGTTTGTCGGCCCTGCACTGACAAAGTCGACACTCGGGTAGAACTTGGCGCGTGCCCGACAACCTCACCCGCCAGATCCTCAAGGAGCACCTCACCGACGGCGACCTCACGCCCGGCGAGGCCATCTCGCTGAGGGTCGACCAGACACTCCTCCAGGACGCCACCGGCACGATGGCGCTCATGCAGTTCGAGCAGCTCGAGGTGCCGCGGGTCAAGGTCGAGCGGGCGGTCCAGTACGTGGACCACAACGTCATCCAGCTCGACTTCAAGAACCCCGACGACCACCGCATGCTCCAGGCGCTCTGCCGCCGCTACGGCATTCACTACTCGCGTCCGGGCAACGGCATCTGCCACTACGTACACATCGAGCGCTACGCGCGGCCGGGCGGCATCCTCGTCGGCGCCGACTCCCACACCACCACCAGCGGCGCGCTGGGCATGATCGCCATCGGCGCCGGCGGCCTCGACGTGGCGGTCGCCATGGCCGGCCACCCGTACGAGATCGCCTGCCCGGAGGTGGTCGAGGTCCACCTCGAGAACACGCTCGGCCGCCCCTGGGTCCAGGCGAAGGACGTGATCCTCGAGCTGCTGAGGCGCCTCAGCGTTCGCGGAGGCAAGAACAAGGTGTTCGAGTTCACGGGGCCCGGAACGAGGGACCTCAGCGTGCCGGAACGCGGCACGATCGCGAACATGATCGCCGAGCTCGGCGCCACCAGCGCCGTCTTCCCGCCCGACGACAACACGCGCGAGTGGCTGCGGCGGCAGCAGCGCGAGGAGGACTTCGCCGAGCTCGGGCCCGAGGAGGGCGCGGAGTACGACGACCGGGTCGAGATCGACCTCGCCGAGCTCGGCCCGCTGGTGGCCAAGCCCCAGAACCCGGACAACGTCGTGCCGGTGGAGGAGGTGGCCGGCACGCCGGTCGAGCAGGTCTGCATCGGCTCCTCGGTGAACTCCGCCTACCTCGACCTCGCCCTGCCCGGGGCGGTGCTCGCCTCGGGCGACGGCCAGGAGGTGCACGAGCGCGTGACCGCCACGGCCACGCCCGGGTCGCGCCAGATCCTCGTGGCGATCGCCGAGTCCGGCGTCTACCGCCAGCTCGTGGAGGGCGGCGTGCGGATGCTCGAGCCGGTCTGCGGCCCGTGTGTGGGCATGGGCCAGGCGCCGCCCTCGGACGCGAACTCGCTCCGCACGTTCAACCGCAACTTCCCCGGCCGCTCCGGCACTCCCGACGACCAGGTCTACCTATGCTCGCCGGCCGTGGCCGCGGCGTCGATGCTGCACGGCGAGATCCGCGACCCGCGCGAGCTCGGCGAGCCGCCCGAGCTGCTCGAGATGCCGGAGCTGAAGCCGTACGTGGACGACCGGCACATCTTCCCGCCGGCGCCCGAGGAGGAGGCCGACCAGATCGAGATCCCGCGCGGCCCGAACATCAAGACGCCGCCCGAGCACGAGCCGCTCGAGGACGAGCTGCGCGCGAAGATCGCGACGGTGCAGCCCGACAACATCTCGACCGGCGACCTCGCGCCCGACGGCGTGATCGTCATGTCCTACCGCTCGAACATCCCGGCCATCGCCGAGTTCACCTTCCAGCACCGCGACAAGGACTTCCGCAAGCGGATGCAGGAGTGGGGCTCGGGCTTCATCGTGGGCGGCCACAACTACGGCCAGGGCTCGTCACGCGAGCACGCCGCGCTGGCGCCGCTCCAGCTCGGGGTGCGCGCCGTGTTCGCCAAGTCGTTCGCGCGCATCCACCGGCGCAACCTGGTCGCCCAGGGCATCCTCGCCCTGACCTTCGCGGAAGATTCCGACTACGACAGGGCCGAGGTGGGGGAGACGTGGGTTCTCCCGCGCGTGCGCGAGGAGCTGGCCGACGGGAGCGGCGAGATCACAGTGCGGATCGAGGACTCGGGAGACGAGTTCACGGTCACGCACGATTTCGCCGCCAAGGAACGTGAGATCCTGCAGCACGGTGGCCTCCTCAGCTATCTCAAGCAGCAGCGCGCCGCCGCTTGACGTCGAGGCGGTGCGCGGGCGCTTTCCCGCGCTCGCCACGGGCGCGGCCTACCTCGACGGGCCAGGCGGCTCGCAGTGCCCGCGCGAAGTGCTCGACGCCGTGGATGGTTATCTGCGCGGCTCGAACGCGAACCTCGGCGGCGCCTTCCCGACCTCGGCGGCGTCCGACGAGGTGATGCGCAGCGGCCGCGAGGCCGCCGCGGACTTCACCGGCGGCGAGCCCGGGGGAATCGCCTTCGGGGCGAACATGACGACGCTCAACTTCCTGCTGGCCCATGCCGTCGCCCGTACGCTGGAGCCCGGCGACGAGATCGTGGTCACCAGGCTCGACCACGACGCGAACGTCTCGCCCTGGCTGCTCGTGGCGGCCGACCACGGCCTGGTCGTGCGGCACGCGCCGATCCGCACGGCCGACGTCACGCTGGACCACGACGCGCTCGAGGGGCTCATCGGCGAGCGCACCCGGGTGGTGGCCTTCACGCTGGCGTCCAACGCGGTCGGCTCGCTGACCGATCCGGCGCGTGTCGCGGCCGCCGCCCACGCCGCCGGCGCGCTGGCCTGGGCGGACGGCGTCCACCTGGCGCCGCACCGGCGCCTGCGCGCCCGCGAGTGGGGCCTCGACGTGCTGCTCTGCTCGCCGTACAAGTTCTTCGGCCCGCACATGGGCATCGCGGCGATCCGGCCGGACCTCGCCGAGTCGCTGCCGGCGGACAGGGTGCGGCCGGCGTCCGAGACCCCGCCGGGCCACCGCTTCGAGACCGGCACCCAGCCCCACGAGGCCGTGGCCGGCGCGACCGCCGCGATCGACTACCTGCGCTCGCTCGGTGACGGCTCGCTCGACACGGCCTTCGAGCGGATCCAGGCGCACGAGGACTCGCTGTCGCGCCGCTTCCTCGACGGCCTGCCCGACCGCGTGGAGCTGTACGGCATCCACGGCGTGGAGGGGCGCACTCCCACGTTCTGCATGCGCCTGGAGGGCGAGACGCCGCGCCGGACGGCCGAGCGGCTCGGGGAGCTCGGCCTGTACGTGTGGGACGGCGACTACTACGCGCTCGAGCCGATGCGGGCGCTCGGGCTGGCCGAGGGCGGCGCCATGCGAGCCGGGTTCCTCCACTACACGACCGAGGCGGAGGTCGACCGGCTGCTCGAGGCGCTCGCCGGATGACGAACTGGATCTGCGCGACCTGCGGGACGGCGTACGCGGAGAGCGACAGTGAGCCCGCCGACTGCTCGATCTGCGCCGATCCGCGCCAGTACGTGCCGGAGGAGGGGCAGCGCTGGACCACGCTCGAGGAGCTACGCGCCGAGCGCCGCAACGAGGTCCGCGAGGACGGCGAGCTCACCGGCGTGGGGGTGGACCCGTGGTTCGCGATCGGCCAGCGCGCGCTGCTGGTGGACAACCTGATGTGGGACTGCGTGCACCTGCTCGACGACGAGGCGGTGGAGGAGATCGAGCGGCGCGGCGGCCTGCGCGGGATCGCGATCTCGCACCCGCACTACTACACGGGGATGGTCGAGTGGGCGCACCGGTTCGACTGCCCGGTCTACATCCACGCCGCAGACGAGCGCTGGATCATGCGCCCCGACCCCTCGATCGAGCTCTGGGATGGTGAGGTCAAGGAGCTCGGCGACGGCCTGACGCTGATCCGCTGCGGCGGCCATTTCGACGGCGGGACCGTGCTGCACAGGGCGCAGGGGCGGGGGATGCTGCTGTCGGGCGACATCGTGCAGGTGATCCCGGACCGCTCGCACGTGGGCTTCATGTACAGCTACCCGAACCTGATCCCGCTCCCGGCCTCGTCCGTGGAAGGGATCGCCCGCGCCCTCGAGCCTTTCGACTTCGACGTCGTCTACGGGGCCTGGTGGGGCCGGATCGTGCGCGAGGACGCCAAGCGGATCGTGGAGCGTTCGGCCGAGCGCTACGTGCGGGCGCTGGACGGAGAGCTGCCGTAGCGCTCGGGCACCGGGCGTCGATCACCGGCGTCTTCTTCCTGAACGGCCTCTGCTTCACCTCCTGGTACGCGCGCTTGCCGGCGATCCAGGAGCAGCTCGAACTGAGCCCTGGCGAGCTGGGGCTCGCGCTGTTCGGCGCCCCGGCGGGGCTGCTCGTGGCGCAGCCGCTGGCCGGCGCGGTGGCCGTGCGACACGGCTCGAGGCCCCTGGTCGCGGCCGCGCCGCTGTACATCAGCGCGGTGGTGCTGCCCGCTCTCGCAGGGGACCTGGTCACGCTGTTTCTCGCCGTGACAGTGGTCGGGGCGGCGAACGGCGTGCTCGACATCGCGATGAACACGCAGGGCGTGGCGGTGGAGCGGACGGTCGGCAAGCGCCTGTTCAGCTCGCTGCACGCCGCGTTCTCGTTCGGCGCCCTGGCGGGCGCCGGCAGCGCGGCGGCGGCGGCCGCCGCGGGGATCGACCCGCTGCCGCACCTGGCGGTGGACGGAGCGGTCGGGGCCGGCCTGGCCGTGGTCCTGGCCCGCGGCCTCGTCCGCGACGAGGGGCAACCGGAGGGCCCCCGCTTCGCGCGCCCCAGCCGGCGCCTGGCGGGACTCGGCGTGATCGCGTTCTGCGCGCTGATGGCCGAGGGCGCCGTGTTCGACTGGAGCGGCGTGTACCTCTCCGACGAGGCCGGCGCGACGGCGGGCGCCGCGCCCCTCGGCCTGACCGTCTTCTCGCTGACGATGGGCATTGGGAGGCTCGTGGGCGACGGAGTGGCCGAGCGGATCGGCGCCGGCGCCGCGGTGCGGGCGGGAGCGCTGGTCGCCGCAGCCGGCATCGCGCTCGCCCTCGCCCTTCCGGAGCCGACCGCCGCGATCGCGGGCTTCGCGGTGATGGGCGCCGGCCTGTCGGTGCTGTTCCCGCTGGCGCTGCGCGCGGCGGGCATGCAGAGCGACGGGGGAGGCCCGGCGCTGGCCGCCGTCTCGACCGTGGGCTACGTCGGCTTCCTGGCGGGGCCACCGCTGATCGGCTCGCTGGCTGACGCCGCGAGCCTGCGCGCGGCGCTGTCGCTCGTGGCCGCGCTGTGCCTCATGGCGGCGGTGGCGGCGAGCGGCGTCACTCGAGCAGCCCGCGCCGCATCGCCTGGGCCACCGCCGCTGCGCGGTCCGACACCTCGAGCTTCTCGTACAGATGCGCCAGGTGGGTCTTGACCGTTCCGGTGCTCAGGTGCAGCCGCCTGCCGATGGCCGGGGCGGTCAGGCCCTCGGCGATCAGCATCAGCGCCTCGCGCTCCCGATCGCTCAGGAGCGGCCTGTCGCGCACCTCGCGCCGGCGGATCTGTCCGGCGAGGCCGGCCTGCAGCTCCGGCGCGAGCACGATGCGCCCCCGGGCCACCGCCGAGATCGCCTCGCATAGCTGCCGCGCCTCGACGCCGGTGGTGAGGTAGCCGGCAGCGCCATTGGCGATCGCCGCGTACACGACCTCCGAAGGCGGCTCCGCCGCCATCAGGATCACGCGCGTCCCCAGGCCGTCGCGCCGGACCGCGTTCAGGACCTGCTCGCCGCTCAGCTGCGCCAGCGAGCGGTCGATCACAGCCACGTCGGGGCGCTGCTCGCCGATCGCTTCGAGCGCCGCCCGCCCGTCGCCCGCCTGGGCGACCAGCTTGAGCTCGGGCCATCCCTCGATCGCCCGGCTGATCGCGTCCCGGTAGAGCGGGTGGCTGTCCGCCGCCAGGACGGTGATTCGCTCTGTCTTGCTCGCCGTGCGAAGTCCCTTGCTGGCCGAGGTTCATGAGTTGTAGCAGTCGAAGGCGCGTTTTGCATCGACACTCTTGAGCGTTCGAAATTTCATTGGCGCTCGCCAATCCGAAAGCCGTGCCTCGAATGCAAAGGATCAGTGCAGCAATCAGGGAGCAGCGCAGAGTCCAGGTCCGCGGCTGGGACTGGGCGGCGCTCCGTGCCCGCTGCCTCCGCGAGGCGCGCCGCGTGCTGCCCGGCGCCGAGGCCGAGGAGGCGGTGCAGGAAGCTCTCATGCGGGCGTGGACCCGCCGGCACGCCTGCCGCTCGCCCGACGCCCCGCTGGCGTGGGTGCTCGAGATCACACGGAACGAGTCGCGGCGGCTGCTGGCCAGGCGGGCGCGTCGCCCCGGCGCGCCGGATGGCCGCTCCGGCCCGCGCGAGCCGGAGGCCGAGGACGACGAGCTCCTCAGCACGACCACGCGCGTCACCGTCGAGCAGGCGCTCGCGCGGCTGGAGGACTCCGACCGGCGCGTCCTGCGGCTTCGCTATGCGGACGATCTGACCCAGGCCGAGGTGGCGCGGCGGCTCGGCCTACCGGAGGGAACGGTCAAGGTGCGCCTGCACCGCGCGCGCGGGCGGCTGAGGACGATGCTCGAGGAGCGCCCCTGACGGGTCAGGAAGGGAGTCGTGATCGGTGATGTCGCTCGCGGTGCGCTCGACTGCGAGCGAGTACGACGCCTTCGCGCCGTTCTACGACTCCTTCACGGCCGGCTCGGACTACGAGGCGTGGACGGGGCACGTCCTCGTCCTGGCGGAGCGGTTGGGGCTCCGGGGCAGGTCGCTGCTCGACCTGGCCTGCGGAACCGGCAAGAGCTTCGTGCCATTCCTGCGCCGCGGCTTCTCGGTCACCGGCTGCGACGTCTCCGCGGGCATGCTGGCGGAGGCGAGGCGCAAGGCTCCCCGCGCAGCGCTGCTGCGGGCCGACGTGCGCGAGCTGGGGAGCATCGGCCGGTTCGACCTCGTCACCTGCTTCGACGACTCGCTCAACTACCTGCTCGACGACGGCGACCTGGCCTTGGCGCTCGAGTCGGCAGCGGCCAACCTGGAGCCGCGCGGGCTGTTTCTCTTCGACCTCAACACGCTGCTCGCGTACCGCACGACCTTCGCCCGCGACAGCGTGGCGGAGCGGGACGGAGCCGTGTTCGCCTGGCGCGGCGAGTCGGCCGCCGACGCGGGCCCGGGCTGCCGGGCCACTGCGACGATCGAGGTCTTCGCGCCGCGCGAGGAGGGGCTCTACGAGCGCTTCTCGAGCCGCCACGCCCAGCGTCACCACCCCTCCGGACGGGTCACCGCGCTGATGGAGGCGGCCGGGCTGCGGTGCCTCGCGATCCACGGCGTGCGAGACGACGGCTCCCTCGAGCGCGAGCTCGACGAGGGGCGCCACCTCAAGGTCCTGTACGCGGCCGGACGTGGGGAAGGGAGGTGAATATGGCCCCCCCGGAAGGAGCAGGCCACTTGGACAGGCCGCGACTCAAGCGCACCACGGACGCGGTGCGCTCCGCCGCCGGCGACATCTACATCCTCCGCCCTGGCGCCGGCGCGGACCTCGTGATCGAGCAGCCCGACGCCGCCACCGTCGAGCTGCTGGATGCGCTCGACGGCACCCGCTCCGCCGCCCAGCTCGCGGACGCCTTCGGTCACGCCGCCGTGCGGCAGGCCATCGACGCGCTGTCCGAGGCCGCGCTGCTCGAGGACGCCGCCGACGACGACCGGCTTTCGGAGCGCGAGCGCGTGCGGTTCGACCGCCAGCTGCGCTACTTCGGCGACCTGGCCTCCGCCGGGACCCCCGTGTCCGAGTACCAGCGACGCCTCGCCCGCGCGCGCGTGGTGATCCTCGGCGTGGGCGGGCTCGGCACCTGGGCGTCGTACGCGCTCGCCTGCTGCGGCGTCGGCCGGCTGGTGCTGGTGGACGGCGACCTGGTGGAGGACAGCAATCTTGGCCGGCAGGTGCTGTACCGCGAGCGAGACGTCGGCCGGGTGAAGGTAGACGTGGCCGCGGAGGCGCTCGCCGCCTTCAACTCCGCCTGTCGCCTCGAGCCCGTTGCGCGCCGGCTCGAGTCGGACGCGCAGGTCCGGGACGTGGTCGAGGGCGCGGACTTCGTGGTGAACGGCGCCGATTGGCCGGCGCACGACATCGAGCGATGGGTCAATGCGGCGTGCTTCGCGGCCGGGGTTCCGTCGATCACGATGAGCCATTCCCCGCCCGTCGCGCGGGTGGGCCCGATGTACGTGCCCGGCGAGACCGGATGCCTCTCCTGCCAGGAGACCCGCTACCGGGCGGGTCATCCGCTCTACGACGAGCTCGTGGAGCAGCGCCGCGGCCGGGCCTCGCCGGCGGCCGCGCTCGGGCCGGTGTGCGCGTTCGTGGGCGGGCAGGTGGCGCTCGAGACAGTGCATCGACTGACCGGGCTCGTCACCCCGGCCACGCTCGGCACGGCCTACGTCTACGACCTGCGCACGATGGAGGTGACCCGCGAGGAGGTGCCGCGACTGGCCGGCTGCGAGGTGTGCGGCGGACCGGGGGAGTGAGCGACCACTCCCGCGCGGCAGCGGTGCCGCGTGCGATTGGCCGTCGCACGCTTCGGATCCGAAGCGCGGGACGTGGTCGCGTCCTTGGAAGCCCGCCGCCCGGGAGACTCTCCCCGGGGCCCGTTCCGTCCGCGGGCGAACGTAAGTTCGTCTCGACCAGACAAAGCGCCCCGGCGACGCGACCACGTCCCGGGGCATGGCACCGAAGGACGAGCTTCGGCGCACCATCAAGATACGCCCGTGCGCAACCAGGAGGGCGGCCTTCGCGTGTCCGGACGAAAGGAACCGGATGGCGGAAGCGTCGGTGGAGATCCCCGCGGGGCTGGCTGCCCGGGTACGGGCGAGCCTGGTGCTGCTGTACGAGGCGAGCGCGGAGGGGCTGCACCTCGCGCTGCGCGCCCATCCCGAGCGCGACCCTCCGCCGGAGGACGTTCGCGCCCAGCGCGACCGGCTCGCGGGGCTCGACGCGCTCCTGGTGCAGATCGGGTGGTGGGCCGAGCCCGGTCTGCAGCCCGGCGTTGCGCCGGTCGAGCTGAGCGGGCCGCGGGAGCTCGTGCACGACGCCATCCACGGCGCGCTCATCGACGCCGGCGAGCGGCTTGCGGTGGCATGCGGCGAGGGGTGGCGCGCGGACGCCGGGCTCGAGGACGTCCGGGCCGCCGCCATAGAGGTGATCGGCCTGGACAAGCTGCTGGGCCGGCTCGCGGCCGGCCCGGTAGCGGGCTAGCCGTGTCTGCCCCGCCCGACGTCGTCCGTGTCCGGAGCGACGTCGCTTCGCATGGTGTCGATGAGGTCGTCTCGGATCTGGCGAAGCGTGTCGTCGTGGTTCGCGAAGGCGTTCCGGAACTTCTCCGCGAAGTCGGCACTCGACTGATCCGCCATCCGCTCGCCATCCATCACCCGCAATTCAGTGAACAGCTTCTCGGCGTGCTCGTGCGCCGCGCGCGTGCCGGTGAGAACGACGAGGTTGTAGGTCCGGTTGAAGGTGGCCAGCCATTCCTCGAACTCCGCGTTCGCGAAATCCCGGCCGGAAGCAACGAGCATGCGAAGTTGTCGCTCCACATCGAGGAACTCTCGGTATGACTCCAGTCTCCGGTCGACAACCTGTTGGTGCGCCTCCGCCGCGGCCTGCTCCCGCCTGGCGTCCACCTCACGCCGCGCGGTCTCTCCCTGCTGTCGCGCGGTGAGGTACGCGCCGCCGACCCCGGCACTGATCGTGGAGATTCCGGTGACCACGGCGACCCACACCGTACTGTCGGCCATCGCACAAGAATACGGCCGGGGAACCGGCGTGACACCTATTGCACGCCTTTTCAAGCAGGCGCCGGTGCGCTAGCCTAGCCACGCGGCTGGCTGGCCCCCAGGCAGCCTCGGTTGCGCCCCACAAAAGGACTTGCGATGGAGATCGCCGGCTACTTCGCGGAGGAGCTAGCTGGGGACGAGAACGTCTCGCGCTATGCCCTGCGCGAGGGGGAGCAGACCCGAGTGGAGCCACCGGTCCGCGTCCAGCTGGCGGCGCTTCGCGCCCTGCGGCTGGGTCAGACGGAGCTCGAGCGTTACATCCGGGTCTCCTTCGCTTCACAGGAACGTCTGAGCGGCTCCTACAAGGCGCTGAGCTGGCTCGCCGAGAGTCAGCGGAGGCCCGAGAAGCTCGAGAGCGACGACTACTGGCTCCGAGGGGACGAGCTCATCTCCCGCATCGAGGTGCTCCTTAGCTTCCTCGGCGACCTTCAGCTCGAGGATGACGAGTTCGCCAGGTGGGGAGCGCGATTCGACGCCTCGCACGACCGGTCCACCGGGCTCGTCGGGACGATGAAGCGGCCGGCGGGCGCAGAGGATCCGCAAAACGTCGCGAGCCAGCTCGAGGCCGCCCTCAGCGACATGAACAACGTCTCCGCGGAGGTGCTCCGGCTGTGCGAGCGCAAGGCCGAGCGCGTGATCGAGGAGATGAAGCAGTGGCTCACACGAATCTTCGAGCGCATCGAGACCGAACGGCAGACGCTCGAGATGGTCGCGCGGCAGCACCGCCGGACGGAATTGAGTGAGTTCGACGAGCTCAAGCAATCCAGGACCGCGAGCCAGTCCGAACAGCCACATGACGAGCGTCCTCAGGAAGCGGAAGCGGTGCTGAAGGAGTCGCAGTCGAAGAAGTCCGGCTCTCAATCTCGGACGGTCAGCGCGTTCTGACGGAGGTGAAGCAAGTGACGGAAGAAGCTGCAGCCCAATCGACCGAACTGGAACTGGACGACACCGACATCGAGTTGCTCACCGAGGGGGCCGCGCAGATCATGCAGTACCTCAACGCGGACCCCCAGGCGGAGGAGCGACTCCTCGGCATGCTCGACAGGCGCCTACGCGACGGGATCGACGAGGCCACCTGGTCGCATCTGTACAAGAGCCTCACCACGCTCGTGGGTCCACGCGGAGTGACGATCATCGCCTGGTCCTCGACCGTCGATCCCAGCCCGATCGACACGATCGAGCGGCACGTCCCGCCGGAGGTCACTGCGTTCGTGCGGAGAATCGCGGCGACGTACGGTCCCGAGTTGGTGAGCGCGTACGAGCACGCCAACGAATCACCCAACAACTGGCGCTACGTCAACCGCGAGGTGTACCAGGATCTGGTCCGGAACCAGCCGCACATCAGGCTTCGGATCGAGAAGTACAGTGGCGAGGAGACCGTGATCGAGGGGCCCGGCGACTCGATCCTGAGCTTCGCCCGGAGCATCATCCTCGCGCTCCGTCTCGTGGGGTCGCGCGACGAGTTCAGCGAGCCTCGCATCCAGGAATATCTGGAAGAGGCCGACGAGTTCGAGAAATTGCTCCGCCCCGAGGCCGGCCTTCCGACCTCGGAGCAGGTGACGATGGAGCCCGCGGTCGCCATGGAGGCGGCAGCCGAGAAGGCCTGAGCCCGTCGAGCGACGGGGGACGGCGACCATGAAACTGACGACAGTCACGCACGTCTCCGTCGACGGCGTGATGCAGGGCCTCGGCGGATCGGATGAGGACCGCAGTGGCGGATTCGAGCGAGGCGGATGGGCGTTGCCGCTGTTCGGCGGCGAGGCCGAGACGTTCCTCTCCGAGGTCTTCCAGCGCGCCGACGCCTTCCTGTTCGGCCGGCGGACCTACGAGATCTTCGCCGGCTCCTGGGGAACCGGCTCCTGGGGGGCAAACCAGGGCGACAACCCGATCTCGGTGGCGTTGAACACGCGGCCCAAGTACGTGGCATCGACCACGCTCGGCGAAGCGCAGTGGGCGGACACGACCGTCCTCTCCAGTGACGTCGCGGCGGCGATCGGCGACCTGAAAGCCAAGCCGGGGGGTGAGCTGCAGGTGCACGGCAGCGGCAACCTGGTCCGCTGGCTCCTCGACAACCAGCTGGTCGACGAGATCGTCCTGCTCACCTATCCCGTGGTCGTCGGCCAGGGCACGCGGCTGTTCCCCGAGGCGGGCCCGGACACAGCGCTCGAGCTGGTCGAATGGCGGGCCACCCCCAGTGGGGTGACGATCCAGGTCTACCGGCCCGCCGGGCGCCCGCAGTACGCAACGGCAACGGCCGACTGAAGCACGTGACATAGGCACGGGACAACCGTGCGTTGCTCACGCACGGAGAGGCAGAACGAGGGCTGGTCGACCTCGAAAGTCACTGGTTCGATCGCCCGATGACCGCATCGGACTTTCGCCGGACCGTTTCGCTGCTCATCGCCCTCGCCGCCCTCACGGTCGCGGTCGGGTGCGGGGACGACGACGAAAGCGACTCCGCCGACCGCTCGCGGTCGAGGTCATCGATCGAGATCGAGTTCGCCATGGTCGGCATTCCCGGCGACCCGTTCTACAACGTGATCAAGAACGGGGCCAGGCAGGCCGGCGAGGACTTCGGCGTCGGCGTCTCCTACAAGGAGACCAGCCAGTACGACTTCCAGGAGCAGAAGCGCCTCATCGAGGCGGCGATCGCTCGCGAGCCCGACGCGCTCGTGGTCAGCAACGAGTCGCCCGACGTTCTGGACGGGCCGATCAAGGAGGCCGTCGACGCCGGGATCCCCGTCATGGTCACCAACGCGATGGGTCCCGAGACGCTGGAGAAGACCGGCGCGCTGGGATTCGTCGGGCAGGACGAGTTCGAGGTGGGTCAGAAGGCCGGCGAGCGCATGAGGCAGGAAGGCATCCGCACGGCGTACTGCATCAACCCGGCGGTCGGCTCGGTGCCGCTCGACGCGCGCTGCCGCGGGCTGGCGGATGTGCTGGGAGACGACAACGCCGAGGTCGTCGCCACCACCCTCGAGGATCGCACCGCGTCCAAGAACCGCATGAAGGCCGCGCTCCAGCGCGAGGCCGTCGACGGGATCCTCGTGACCGCCGCAACGGTGAACGGCGCCCAGGCGCTGCAGGCGGTCGACGAGACCGGGCTGAAGGACGAGGTGAAGATCGCCTCGATCGACCTCACGCCGGAGGTGCTCGCGGCGGTGCAGAACGGCGACATCCTCTTCACGAGCGACCAGCAGCAGTACCTCCAGGGATACCTCCCGGTCCAGATCCTGACCCTGTTCCTCGAGTACGGCCTGCGCCCCCAACCGCTGACGAAGACGGGCCCGGCCTACATCACGGCGGACAACGCTGAGCAGGCGATCGAGCTCAGCAAGCGCGGCATCCGGTGAGTCGCGGCTGGGCGGGCGGCGCGCGCCGGCTGCTGGCGCGGCCCGAGCTCACGGCGCTGACGGGTGCAGCGGCCGTGTTCACCTTCTTCGTCGTCACGGCGGGCGACACCGGGTTCCTGACGACCCAGGGCACGATCAACTACCTGGAGGTCGCAGCGCAGCTCGGGATCATCGCCGTGTTCGTCACCCTGCTGATGATCGCCGGCGAGTTCGATCTGTCGGTCGGATCGATGCTGGGGGCGGCCGGGGTGATGGTCGCCTATCCGGTGGCCGAGATGGGGTGGCCGCTGTGGGCGGCGCTCCTGCTGGCGGCCGCGGCAGCCGCTGTCGTCGGCCTCGTCAACGGCTATCTGGTGATCCGCACCGGCCTGCCGTCGTTCATCGTCACGCTGGCGGCGCTGTTCATCCTGCGCGGGACGACCATCGCGGTGACCAGGCTCGTGACCGACGGCAGCACCCAGGTGGGCGGCGTGGACGTGGCGACGCAGGGCGACCCGCTGCGGGCGCTCCTCGCCGGCGAGCCGGCGGGCATCCCGGCCTCGGTGTTCTGGTGGGTCGGCCTGACCCTCTGCGCCACGCTCGTCCTCGCATACACGCGCTTCGGCAACTGGGTCTTCGGCGTGGGGGGCGACCCGGAGGCGGCGCGCAAGCTCGGCGTGCCGGTGGCCGGCGTGAAGGTCGTGCTGTTCGTGCTGACGGCGCTGGCGGCGACGCTCGTGGCCGCCATCGGGGTGCTCGACAACGGCGCCGCCGACGTGCAGCAGGGTCAGCTGAAGGAATTCCAGGCCATCACCGCGGCGGTGATCGGCGGGACGCTTCTTACGGGCGGGTACGGCACGGCGGTCGGCACGGCCTTCGGCGCCCTCATCTTCGGGATGGTGAGCCAGGGCCTGTTCTTCACCGGCGTCGACGCGGACTGGTTCCAGGCCTTCCTCGGGGCGATGCTGCTGGCGGCCGTGCTGGTCAACCGCTACTTCCAGCGCCGGGCGCGGGAGGAGCGATGAACGGCGACAGGGGCTCCCAGGTGCCGCTCGTCGAGCTCAGGGGCGTCTCCAAGCGCTTCGGGCAGACGACCGCGGTGAACGACGTCACCCTGCGCACCTACGGCGGCCGGGTCACCTGCCTGCTGGGCGACAACGGAGCGGGGAAGTCGACGCTGATCAAGATCCTGTCCGGGGTCCACCGCCCGGACGGGGGCGTTGTGCTCGTCGACGGCCAGCCCACCCGGTTCACGTCCCCGCGCGACGCGATCGACCGGGGCATCTCGACGGTCTTCCAGGACCTGGCCCTGATCCCGCTGGTCTCGATCGTCCGGAACTTCTTCCTCGGGCGGGAACCGGTCCGGCGCCTCGGTCCGATGCGGGTGGTCGACTGGCGGCGGGCGACGGAGATCGCCGAGCGCGAGCTGGCCCGCGTGGGCATCTCCGTGCGCGACGCGCGCCAGCCGGTGGGCACCCTCTCGGGCGGCGAGCGCCAGTCGGTCGCGATCGCGCGGGCGATCTACTTCGGGGCGAGGGTGCTGGTCCTGGACGAGCCCACGTCGGCGCTCGGTGTGAAGGAAGCGGGGCGGGTGCTCGACCACATCCGCGCGGCCCGGGATCAGGGAATCGGAATCGTCTTCATCAGCCACAACCTCGCCCACGCGCACGCCGTGGGCGACAACTTCGTGGTCCTCAACCGAGGCGCGAGCTACGGCGAGTTCGCCCGCGACGAGATCGACCAGGACGAGCTCGTGGCGATGATGGAAGGGAGGGAGGTGCGCCTTGCCGGGCGCTGATGGGGCGGCGGCCGCGATGGAGGCCTACGAGCCGTTCTCGGGGGCGCTCCTCGGCGACCCGTACCCGACGTATGCGCGCCTTCGCGACGAGGCGCCCGTGTGGTTCAGCGAGCGCGAGCGATTCTGGGCGCTGACTCGCTACGACGACGTCCATGCCGCACTCCGAGACTGGGAGAGCTTCTCCACCGCCGAGGGCGTCGACATCGACGGAACGGGCGCCCATTACGGAAAAGGCGACTTCCTGGAGGAGGATCCGCCGCTTCACGACGTCCTTCGGAACGTCGTACGGGGCTTCTTCGTGCCCAAGCGCATACGCGCGGACTTCGAGGCCCCCATTCGCGCCGAGATCCGGGCGCTCCTGGGGCGGATGGGCGGGGATGACGCTGCGGACCTCGCCGAAGGGCTCGCCTGGCCCCTGCCGGTGGCAGTAGGAACGATGCTGCTGGGGATCCCGGCGAGCGACCGCGAGCGGCTGCTCGAGCTGGAGCGGCGCTTCGGAAGGCGCACCCCGGGCGTACGCGAGATGCCCCCGGACGCACTCGCGGCGGCAACCGAGATGCGCGCGCGCTTCGCGGAGCTGATAGAGGAGCGAAGGGCACGGCCGCGGTCCGACATGGTCACCGCGATCGCGAGCGCCGAAGTGGACGGACGCCCTATCGGCGAGGACGCCATCGGGATGCTCTTCCTGCTGTTCGTGGCCTCGATGGAGACCACGGCGAGCGCCATCGGGAACGGCCTGGCCCTCTTGGCGGCGCACCCGGAGCAGCGCAGCTGGCTCGCCGGCCACCCCGACGGCGTCGAGCACGCGGTCGAGGAGATCCTTCGCTTCGAGGCGCCCGTGCAGGTGACGAAGCGGGTGACGACACGCCCAGTCGACGTGGGGGGCATGGACATCCCGGGCGGCGAGGACGTCTTCCTCGTGCTCGCATCGGCCAATCGAGATCCCCGGCGCTGGGAGCGGGCGCATGAGTTCGACGTTCGTCGCGATCATCGGCGCCAGGTCGCGTTCGGCGACGGCATCCACCACTGCCTGGGCGCGCCGCTGGCCCGCCTCGAGCTCAAGCTCGTGCTGGAGGAGATCCTGACGGCCTACCCGCGCTACACGTGCGGGGAGGGCGTCCGCCTCGACAGTCATTTCATCAGGGGCTTCGCCGAGCTACGGGGGAGGCTCCGCGAATGAGCCTCAGCACTTGAGCGCGATCCGGCCTGTGTTGTCGATGCGGGTCAGCAGCAGCGTCTGGTCGACCTCAGCCAGATAGCCGTCCACGGCCTCGCGCACCCCCGGCCAGTCGCCGTAGTCGTCGGAGAGGAGAACACCGCCGCCGGACAGTCGCGGGTAGAGGTGACGGAGCGAGTGTGCCGTCGACTCGAACCAGTCCGTATCGAGCCGCAGCAGGGCGATCTCGTCGGGGCGCGTTGCGGGGAGCGTCTCCTCCACCGGGCCCGTCACGTAGACGATGCGATCCTCCGGGAAGCCGGTCCCTGCCATGTTCGCTCTGACATCGTCGAGCGACGCCATGAACTGGAACGGCGTCGGCCGGCCCTCGTCGGTGTGCGTCCGCCCTCGCATGTCGAGCGCGCTGCCCCCGTAGACGTCACGATCGCGGCTTGTCGGCTCCGTCATCCCGCTGAAGGTGTCGTAGAGCCAGATGCGCCTCGACGTGTCTCCCAGATGCAGAAGGGTCAGCGCGGCGAGCATGCAGCTGCCGCCGCGCCACACGCCGCACTCCACGACGTCGCCGGGGACTTCTCGGGAGCACACGTACCTGACCGCCTGGTACAGCGCGTACATCCGCTCCACCGAGGCTGCGGTGCACTCGACGCTCCCGCGGTAGATGGGCGAGAACTCCGGATCGAGGTCGGGGTACGCCCCTTCCAGGAACAGGACTAGCCCGTCGCGCGCCTCCGAACGTGCCATGGTCAACTCCTCTCGGGTGGGATCGGCGGCCACGGCCGTACCGGCCGGTAGCGCGCCGTGAAGAGCGTCTTCCGGTCCGACAGCACTTTCTCGAACGCCTCGAGGTAGCGCTCGATCAGCTCGCTCGCCTGGTTGTGAAGCATCTCCGTGGCGGTGCCGAGCACGATCGAGCTCTCGAGCAGGCGGTCGCTCTCCGGGTGTTCCGCGCGATCCCACGGGTCCCGGCCGCCGCGGCGGAAGACCGGCTGCGCGGGGAGTGGCAGCAGCTGCCAGAGCGAGGCGGCTACGCCCTCCGCCTGGAGAGCCCAGAGCAGCCGGTCGCGCAGCTCGAGCGGCGGGCCGTCGAAGCCGAGCTCCTCCGGGTGGATGCGGATCCGGTAGCGATAGAAGGCGCAGGTGCGGTCGTCCGGCACGTGCGGCGGCTCGAGACCGGGCAGGTCGGCGAGGCCCGCGTTCAGGAGCGCGGCATTCCGCTGCGCGGTCAGGTTGTGGCGGTCGAGACGGCGTAGCTGCGAGCGCGCCAGGGCAGCGGTCAGCTCGTGGCCCCGGTAGTTCCAGCCGAGCCCGTGGGACCAGTAGGCGCGGTACTGCCCAGGGCCGAGAGGCGGCGTGTCCTCGCCGAAGATCGCCAGCCGCCGGGCGGCGACGAAGGCCTCCTCGTCGTCCGTCGTGAGCAGGCCGCCCTCGCCGGCGGGGAGGCCCTTGGATCCGTTCAGGCTGAACCCGGCCAGGTCGCAGAGCGCGCCGGCCATGACGCCGCCGTAGGTGGCGCCGTGCGCCTGAGCCGCGTCCTCGATCAGCGCCAGGCCGCGGCGCCGGGCGATGGCCCGCAGCCGGTCCATTTCGGCGGGCAGGCCGTGCGCGTGCACGGGCATGATCGCCCTCGTTCGCACGCCGATCCGCTCCTCGGCGAGCCGGGGGTCGATCGTGTGCGTGACCGGGTCGATGTCGCAGAACACGGGCACCGCGCCCGCATGCAGCACGGCCATCGGGGTGGCGACGAAGCCGAACGCGGGCACGATCACCTCGTCGCCAGGCCCGACGCCGGCCCCGACCAGCGCGCAGTGCAGGGCCGCCGTCCCGCTGTTGACGACGAGGCAGAAGCGGGCGCCCACGTAGCCGGCCCACTCCTCCTGGAGCCGCCCGACCTCCGGGGCATTCGGGCCCCACAGCTCGCCCCGGTCGAGCGCGCGCCGCAGGGCGGCTCGGTCGGCCGCGGCGATGTCCGGCCAGGGCCGATGCGCGCCCGGCGGCACGGCAGGCGTCCCGCCGGCGATGGCGAGGCGGGTGCCCGGTCCCGACGCCGGACGCCTGGCGGGCCGCGCGGCGTTCGCCGCCCTCACGGCCCGGCTCCGGCCGCCGCCGCCGTCTCCCGCGCCGCGCGGTACACGACCACTTCGCGCGCCCCGGTCTCGGCCGCACGCAAGATCGCGTCGCACACCTCGGCGCAGCGGTAGCCGTCCTCGAAGTCGGCGCCGAGCGGCCTGACGGTGGTGGCGCCGGCCACGGCAGCGAGAAGGTGGCGCAGCTCGTGGGTGAAGGAGTCGCCCCACCCGATCGCGTGGCCCGGCGCCGGCCACCAGAGCTCCAGGAACGGATGGCCCGGATCGGTCACCTCGATGCGCCGGGTCTCCTTGCGCCGCGTGACCACCTCGAGCTCGTTGAGCCGCTCGGCGTCGAACGAGAGCGAGCCGCGCGTGGCGTCTACCTCGAAGGAGCAGGCGCCGGAGCGGCGGCCGGCCGCGCGGGATGCCTCCAGGGTGCCGATCCCGCCGCCCTCCAGCTCGACTACGGAGGCGAAGGCGTCGTCCACGTCCACCGGCGCGGCGTCGCGCTCACCGACGAACGTCCGCGTCGCGGCGCGCACCGCGGCGATCTCCCCGATCAGGTAGCGAGCCAGGTCGACGAGGTGCGAGCCCAGGTCCGCCACCGCTCCGCTTCCCGCGGCGGAGCGCTGGAAGCGCCAGGTACGGCGCTGGTCCGGCCGCAACGCGGACGAGGCGAGGAAGCGCCCGCGGAAGTGGGTCGGCTCACCCAGCTGGCCGCTCTCGAGCAGCTCGCGGGCCAGCCTGACCGCGGGCATGAAGCGCAGGTTGAAGCCGCACATGTGGACCACCGCCGCCCGGTCGGCGGCGACCCAGAGGCGGTGTGCCTCGTCGGCCGTGCGCCCCAGCGGCTTCTCGCAGAGCACGTGCTTGCCGTGTCGGAGCGCCGCGAGCGAGGGCTCGAGGTGCAACGCGTTGGGCCCGGCGTTGTCGAACACATCGACACGCGGGTCCGCGACCTGATCGCGCCAGTCGGTCACCGCCTCCGCCCAGCCGTACTGGGCGCGGGCACACTCCAGCGCGACGGGTTCGCGCCCGCAGATCGAGACCAGCCGGGGGAGCGCCGCGGGTCGCTCCTCGAGGCCGGCGAGCGCGCGCAGCGCGAGCGAATGCGCCCGGCCCATGAAGCCGTAGCCGAGCATGGCGAAGCCGAGCTCGGTCACGCGCAGACCTCCGCCGGCGCCGGCCCGGCCGCTTCGCCGGCCTCGGACGAGCGCCGTGCCGCGCTCGCAAGCTCCAGCGCGGCCACGGCATCCTCGCCGGTTGGCGTCGGCTCGCGGCTGCCTGTCGCCACTTGCCCGAAGTGCTGCAGCTCGTTCAGGTATGCCGCCTCGTGCCGCTCGGCATGGTCGGCGCTGAGGCGGACGGCGGCGCGGCAGTCGTGAAGCAGCTCGAGATCGCCGCGACGGTGCCCGTACCCGATCCTTCCGGTGGCCCGCGACCCGACCAGCTCGGCCGAGCACTCGAACCCGTAGCGGGCGTCGCGGCTCACGTCGATCGCCGCGAGGGCCCCGCTCTCGAAGCGCAGCGCGATCGCCGCGGCCAGCACCGGCCCCTCACCGAGGCTGGCTCGGGGGAGTGCGAGCACGTCCGCGACCTCGCCCCCGAGCCAGCGGGCGGCGTCGAGGTCGTGCACCGCCATGTCGGCTAAGAGGTCGCCGAGGCCGGCCTCGGGCGGACGCGCGTCCCGGTGCGAGCAGCGCAGCAGATGAAGACGGCCCAGCTCGCCGCGCTCGAGGGCGTCCTTCAGCGCCGTCCAGCCGGGATCGAAGCGCCGCTGGAAGCCCACCTGCAGCGCCACGCCCGCCGCGCGTGCGATGTCGACCGCTCCGCGCGCATCGACCGCGTCGAACCCGAGCGGCTTCTCGCACAGCACGTGCTTGCCGGCGGACGCCGCGAGGCCAACGAGCTCGGGATGCAGCCGCGTCGGCGCCGCGATCACGACGCCGTCGACTGCGGGGTCCTCCAGCATCGCCTCCAGCGACGCCGACCAGGGAACGCCGTGCCGCTCGCCCACGGCCCGCGCCAGCGGCTCAGCCGCGTCCACGACGCCGGCGAGCGCTGCGGACGGCACGCGACCGGCGAGGTTCTCGGCGTGCAGACGCCCCATGCGCCCCAGGCCCACGACCACGAGGGCGGCGCGCCGGCGCCTCACCGGCGCTCCCGGTTCGCGTAGGTCCGCTCGTGGCTGTGCGAGTACAGCTCGACCACGTTCCCGAACGGGTCCTCGCAGAAGCAGGTGCGGTATGGCTCGCCGGGGAAGATCGGCGCGGCGCGCGAGGTCCGCCGCCGCCCGCCGCTCGAGGCGATGCGAGCTGCGGTCCGCTCCACGTCCGGAGCCACTACGCAGAGGTGGAAGATGCCGGTGCGCCTGAAGTCGAAGGGGTCCGCACGCCGTACGGTGGGCGGGTCGAGGAACTGGAACAGCTCGAGCGCGGTCCCGTTCGAGCTCGCCAGGTGCGCCTGCCGGAACCCGCCGAAGCCGGGGCCGAACACCTTGGCGGCCAGCTCGCCCGCATGACCGTCGCCGGCTCTCACCTCCACGGCAGCTCCGAGCGGCTCGAACCCGAGCACGTCCGCGTACCAGGACACGGCGCGCCCGAGGTCGGTCACCGTCATCCCCACGTGGGCCACCTCCGTCATTCCGGCACGTCGATGCCGCAGCGCCGCAGGGCCGCGCCCAGCTCGGCCGGCGCCACGTCGTCGGCGATCACCGTCTCGCCGAGGTCGACGGGCAGCACGAACCGGTAGCCGCCGCCGCGGATCAGCCGGATCCGCTCCGTGGCGGCGAGCAGGCGCGCGGCGTCTACCGGCGCCGGGAGCTCGGCCGCGCAGGTCGGAAGCCCCACACGCCGCAGGAGGCCGACGATCCGCTCGTGTGTCTCGCGCGGCAGGAGCCCGCGCGCTGCCGCCATCTCCGCCTCGACGGACATGCCGAACGCCACCGCCTCGCCATGCAGCAGCTCGGTGTACGACGTGACCGTCTCGAGCGGGTGGGCGAGCGCGTGGCCGAAGCCGAGCGTCCTGCGGGAGTCCTCCTCATACGGATCGCGCGCGATCAGCTCCGCCTTGATGGCGCTCGCGCCATGCACGAGCGCCTCGAGCGCATCGAGGTCACAGGCGAGCATGGCCTCGGCCTCGGCCTCGATCAGGCCCCAGTACGCCGGCGAGGCGATGATCGCCTTCTTGATCGACTCGGCAAGCCCGGCGCGCAGGTGGCGCCGGTCGAGCGTCTTCAGGAACCCGACGTGTGAGACCACGCCGCGCGGCTGGAAGAAGCCACCGATCAGGTTCTTGGCTACCGCGTGGTTCACGGCGAGCTTGCCGCCGATCCCGGCGTCGACCTGTCCGACGAGCGTCGTAGGGACGTTCACGTACGGCACGCCGCGCATGAAGAGGCTTGCGACCCACCCTCCGAGGTCGATCACCACGCCGCCGCCGAAGGTGAGAACCACGTCCCGGCGGGTGAGCTGCGTACCGGTCAGCCAGTCGAGCAGACGCGCGGCCTGCTCGAGCGTCTTGTGCCGCTCGCCGGCCGGCACGGCGACCACCTCGGGCTCGACGCCGGCGCCGGCGAGGGCGCCGAGCAGGGCCGGCCCGTGGTGGGACAGCGCGTTCCTGTCGGCGATCACGGCCACGCGCGCACCGCCCACGAGCTCGAGGAGCCGCTCCAGCGTCTCGGGGATCGAGCGGGTGACGGCGATGGGATAGCGGTCCGTCCGCTCGGCGCGACCCACCACCGGCTCGCCCCGCGCGGGCAGGCCGATCGCGTCGCGCGTGTGAAGGAGGTCGCGGCTGAGCAGATCGGTGGGCATGGGCCGGTCGAGTCTCTGCGCGGGGACTACGCGCCGGGATCGTCCGACCGGTGGATCCCGAGGCAGGGCCCGGTCGTCCGATCGGTTGACCGCGGCCGCCCGGCGGTGCTTAACTCATCCTATGTCTCGTGAGCCTCTGCACCGGGAGTTGATGCCGGTGCTGATCGGCGAGATCGTGGCGGGCACGTTCGAGGAGGGGGAGCTGCTGCCCAAGGGCGAGGACCTCGCCTCGCAGTTCGACGTCAGCCTCGGTGTGGTGCGGGAGTGCCTCCTCGGGCTGCAGGACCGCGGCCTGGTGGAGGTCCGACACGGCCACGGCACGATCGTCCGGCCCGAACACGAGTGGGTGCGCTTCGACCCCGACGTGCTGGCCGCGCTGCTGGGAGGCCGGCGTGCCGCCGAGGTGCTGGGCGAGTACCTCGAGTGCCGGCGGATCCTGGAGGTCGAGGCCGCCGGGCTTGCCGCCGAGCGCGCGTCGATCGAGGCGATCGACGGCGTTGCCGGTGCGATGCAGCGGATGCGCGTCACCGCCGAGCGGGCCAGGCAGAATCGTGCTGCGGAGCGGCATTATCACGAGGCGGACATCGGCTTCCACCGAGCTGTCATCAGAGCGGCCGGCAATCCCGCGCTGGGTCAGATGGCCGCGCCGATCCACCGGGCGCTCGCCACCACCTTCGGCGCGCTCGCCCGTCCCCAGCAGCGCTTCGATCGCGGTCTCCCCGAGCACCAGCGCATACTCGACGCGATCTCCAAGCGCGACACGGACGCCGCGCGACTGGCCATGCGCGACCACCTGCTGACCGTCGAGGGCTACCTCCGGGAGTACGCCGCGGGGCGCATGCGGCGCGGCCGCCGCAGACCTGCACGGGCGCCGGGCTAGGCCCGGGCGGCCCCGCCGGGTGCGCGCCGCACCGGGCACCAATCTGTCCCTTGGGACGCCGGAAGACCGATCCGGTCCCTCCATCTGCCGGACAACCGGTGATCCTATGACTCGATTCGAATGTCCGCCCCGGAGGCCTGGCACGTCACCCGCACGCTCCGTGCCATGGAGCTGCTCGCCGTCGAGCCGCGCTCGGCGCCGGAGCTGGCCGATGCCCTCGGGGTCCACGTGCGCACGGCCCGGCGCGTGCTGAAGCGGCTGGAGCTGGAGGGTTACGTGACCGTGACCGAGGACCGGCGCCGGCGCTACCGGCCGACGATGCGCGTGGTCGCGCTGGCGGGGCAGGTGGTGGAGCGCGCGGAGCTGACCGGTAATGCCGTGCCATACGTGACCGCGCTGCGCGACCGGCTCGAAGCTGCGTGCCACCTCTGCGTTCCGAGTCACCTGTCGGCCCTCTGCCTGGTCCACGCGCCCGCCGGCGGCGCCGAGACCCCGCGGCCGCAGCTTCGCGAGCTGGTGCCGTGCCACTGCACCGCGGCCGGCAAGGCGCTCCTGGCGTGGCGCGACCCGTGGCGCGAGGCAGTGCTCGAGCAGAGGCTCGAGTCCTTCACCGAGCGCACGACCGTCGGTCCCGAGGCGCTCCGGCGGGAGCTCGCCCGCACGGTGGCGCGCGGTTATGCGGTCGAGGACCGGGAGCACGAACCCGACACGCGCGGAGTGGCGGCACCCGTGTTCTCGGACAAGGGCGAGGCGGTGGCCGCGCTGGCGGTCGCGGCCCCGGTCGCCCGGCTGCCCGCCGAGCGCTACGGCGAGCTCGGCGCGGCCGTGATCAGAGCGGCGGACGAGTTGTCCGCGGAGCTCGGCTTCGAGCCGCCGGCGCAGGAGGCCGACGAGGCTTCACCCGCCGAGCAGCGAGCGAGAGCCGCGTAGGAGGGGCTGGAGGCCTGCCGCGCTCGTCACGGGGACCGGCCTGCGCGCTGACGGGGCCGGACGGCGCGGTGTCTCCTCCCCGCGCCGGAGCGTGGCGATGGTGACGCACCCTGCGGTTTCCCTCCACCGCAGGGGCGTCGCCGTTCATCCACCCCGCGCAAGGTGTCTAGGCCAATCAGTTCAGAGCCAAAAGGTCAAGAGACGTGTACCATTCGGCGTGGCTACCGAATGTCCGCGACCAGCTTCTCGATACGGACGCCGAGCCCGCCCGCGAGGCGAAGGATCGTGCCCAGCCGCGGCTCACGGGCCGCCCGCTCGAGCCGCGAGATCTCGGTGGGGTGGAGCCCGGTTCGATCCGCGAGCTGCTCCTGGGACAGGCCGGCGGCAAGCCGCAGCCGTCTGAGGTTGCGGGCGAACTGCTCCTCCGCGGTCACGTGCGGATCCTCGACCAGCTAGGCCAGTGAGTACAGAGCCAATAAGTCAAGCTGCGCCGGCCGACCGCCGCGAGCGCCTGCGGCTTCTTCTGCACCGCATCGACCTGGCCGGGCAGTACCAGCGCGCGGCTCGGGCCCGGCAGCTCGGGCTCCAGCTCGCGGAGCTGACCGCGCTCGAGCACCTCGTGGTGCTGGGCGGCCTCACGCCGGGCGAGCTGGGCCACCGGCTCGGTCTCACCTCGGGAGGCGTAACGGCACTGGCAGGGCGCCTCATCGAGGCAGGCCACGTCGCGCGTCGTCCCCACCCGCGCGATCGCCGGATGCGCGTCCTGACCGCGACCAAGTCGGGCCGGCAGCACCTCGAGGCGTTTGCGGAGCCGCTCGTGGCGCCCGCCGACCGCGCGCTTCAGTGGCTGTCGAGCGAGGACGAGGAGGTCCTGGCGCGCTTCCTCGACCTGCTCGTCCCGCTCAAGGAGCACGCCGCCGCCTCGACCCCCGGGCCGACGGCCGAGCGGGCGGCGGAGCCCTACCGCTCGGCGATGCTGATGTAAGCCCCGGCGTCCTAGCCGAGCAGGTCCTCGACCGAGCGCACCTTGTCGTCGAGCGTCTGGTCGGGCCGGTCGCGCCGCTCGTCGAGCTTCAGGACGGTGTACACGCGTGGGATGCCCTGCTCGAACGGCACCGCGTGCAGCTCGGCAACCACGGCCAGGATGTCGGCCGTGGAGCCCTCGAGCGAGGTGCCCATCGCGTGCATCCGGTAGCGCACTCGATCCTGCGCGCCCAGCCGCCGTTGGATCTCGGCGATGTACTCGCTGGCGCTCACCTCGGGGCGGCCCAGCGCCAGCACCGTCAGGTCCGCGGTCGCCACCCGGCGAGGATAGCCCTGCGCCGAAGCAGCGGAGCGACGCGGTAGCGCTCCTCGCGCCGCTCGCGCCAGAGCGCCTCGATGGTCGCGCACACCTGCTCGACGCCGAGCGCCTCGCACCACTCGAACGGCCCGCGCGGGTGGTTCAGCCCGAGCGTGAGACCGGCATCCACGTCCTCCTCGCTGCCCACGCCCTCCGCCACCGCGAAGCAGGCCTCGTTCACTAGCTGGCAGACGATCCTGCCGAGCACGAGGCCGGGCGCGTCGTCCACCCACTCGGCCGCGAAACCCAGCCGGGCGAAGAACGCCTCGGCAGCCTCGGCCGCGAACGGCTGGGCGGTGTCCAGACGGGTCAGCTCGACCAGGCGGCACCCGTCCAGCGGCGGGAGCAGGTGGAAGCCGACCGCCCCCGGCTCGCCCCGCGAGGCGAGGCTGCCCCCGGCGCAGAGCACGAGCAGCGGCGCGCCGCCGGGGAGCGCCTCGGCCGGCTCGGCTCCCGCGTCGACCACGAGCTCCGCGGGACCGCCCTCGCGGAGGTCGTAGCCGGCGGCGCGGGCCCGGTCGCGAAGCGCGTCGGCCAGGTGGCCCTCGCCGAGGATCGCGACGAGGGTGCCCGGCGCGGCCGCCGCGGCGTCGCCGGCCGGCTCCGGCGGCGCCGGATCCTCCGCCCGGTAGGGCCCGTCGCCCGAGTAGTCGTAGTACCCGCGGCCGGTCTTCCGGCCGAGCCGCCCCGCCGCCACCATGCGCGCCTGGATCGGGCTCGGCTTCCAGCGCGGCTCGCCGAACGACAGCTCGGTGAAGGACTTCGCAACCTCGTAGCCCACGTCCACGCCGACCAGGTCCATCAGCTCGAACGGGCCCATCCGGAACCCGCCGCCCATGCGGCAGATGCGGTCGATCTGCTCGTGCGTGGCCACCCGCTCCTGGAGGAGCCGGAGCGCCTCGGCCCCGAAGGGGCGGCCGCAGCGGTTGACGAGGAAGCCCGGCCCGTCGGCGGCCAGGATCACCTGCTTGCCCATCGCCTCGCCGGTGGCGGTGGCCAGCTCGAGCGCGCGGTCGCCGGTCTGGTCGGCCCGGATCACCTCGAGGAGATTCATCAGCGGCGGCGGGTTGAAGAAGTGCATCCCGACGACGTTCTCCGGCCGCGCCGCGGCGCCGGCCAGCGCGGTCACGGGGATCGAGCTCGTGTTGGTGGCGAGCACCGTGTCCGGCCCGCAGATCGCGGACAGGGAGGCGAACAGCTCCCGCTTGAGCTCCGCCCGCTCCGGGGCGGCCTCGATTACGAGCTCGCACGCGGCCACCTCGTCGAGCGATGTGGCGGTGCGCAGCATCCCGAGCGACTCCTCGCCCGCACGCCCCTTCTCGATCCACTTCCCGAGGCCCGCTCGCACCCGCTCCGCGCCGCGCTCGAGCGCCTCGGGCAAGGGATCGTGCAGGAGCACCTCCATGCCGGCCGCGCAGCCCAGCTGCGCTATGCCGGAGCCCATCGTGCCGGCGCCCACGACGCCGAGCCGCGTCACCGCCCGCGGAACTCCGGCCTGCGCTTCTCGACGAAGGCCATCATGCCCTCCACGCGGTCCTCCGTGGCCATCGCCAGCTCGTACAGGCGCCGCTCCTGGTCGAGCCCGGCGGTGAGTGCGGTCTCCTCGGCGGCGAGAACGGCCTGCTTGGCGAGCCGGACGGCGATCGGCGGGCGCGCGGCAACCACGTCGGCGAGCTCGAGCGCCGCGTCGAGCCAGCCGCGAGTGGGCGCCACCTGGTTCACGATGCCGAGCTGGTGCGCCTCCGCGGCCGTGATCCGGCGCCCCGTCAGCACGAGCTCCATGGCGCGCTGCTTCCCCATCACGCGCGCGAGGCGCTGAGTGCCTCCGCCGCCCGGGATGATCCCGAGCAGGATCTCGGGCTGCCCGAACTCGGCCGACTCCGACGCCACGATCATGTCGCACGCCAGCGCCAGCTCGCATCCGCCACCGAGCGCGTAGCCCGATACGGCGGCGATCAGCGGCGTCCGGAGCGCGGCCAGGCGGGGCCAGAAGCGCGCGGCGGGCGCAGCGAGCGTCTCCTGGAAGCTTCGCGCGACCATCGCCTTGATGTCCGCGCCGGCTGCGAACCAGTCGTCGCCGCCCGCGATGACGATGCAGCGGATCCCCGGCTCCTCCTCCCAGCGCTCGACGAGGACCGCGAGCTCCTCCATCAGCTCGGGGGAGAGGGCGTTGCGTGCGTCGGGACGGTTGAGGCGCGCCAGCCCGACCGCGCCGCGCTCCTCGCCCAGGACGAGGGTCACGGGACGAGCGCGTTCACGCCGGTGACGGCGCGCCCGATGATCAGCTTCTGAATCTGCGACGTGCCCTCGTAGAGGGTCGTCACGCGGGCGTCGCGCAGGTAGCGCTCGACGGGATAGTCGTCCACGTAGCCCGAGCCGCCGTGCACCTGGATCGCGGTGTTCGCGCACTTCACCGCCGCCTCGGTCGCGTAGAGCTTGGCGATCGAGGTCTCCGTGGTGTTGGCCTTGCCCTGGTCCTTCAGCCACCCCGCCCGCCACACCAGCCCGCGGGCGGCGTCGGTCTCCACGACCATGTCGGCGATCATCTCCTGCACGAGCTGGAAGGAGGCGATCGGCCGGTCGAACTGGGTCCGGTCCCTGGCGTAGGCGACCGAGGCGTCGATGCAGCCCTGGCAGATCCCCACGCAGCCGGCCGCCACGCTGTAGCGGCCCGAGTCGAGCGCGCTCATGGCGATCTTGAAGCCGTCGCCGACCTCGCCCATCAGCTCTCCCTCGACGTCGTCAAGGGACAGCTCCGCCGTGTCCGAGCCCCTCAGCCCGAGCTTGTGATGGATCTCCTGCGTCACGAAGCCCGGCTGATCGGTCGGCACGAGGAAGCAGGCCAGCCCTCTGTGCTTCTTCTCCGGGTCCGTCTGGGCGAAGACCAGCGCCAGCTTGGCGTAGTTCCCAAGCGAGATCCACATCTTGCCGCCGCTGATCCGCCACTTCCCGTTCACCTGGGTGGCGCGGGTCTTCAGGTTCGCGGCGTCGGAGCCCGTGTCCGGCTCGGTCAGCCCGAAGCAGCCGAGCGCCTCGCCGGAGCAGAGCTGCGGCAGCCATTCCTGCTTCTGCTCCTCGCTGCCCCAGCGGACGATCGAGGAGCACACGAGCGACGTGACCACGGACACTACGGTGCGCATGGCCGAGCAGCCGCGCCCGATCTCCTCCACGATCAGGGCGTACGTCCGGTAGTCCACGTCCCGGCCGCCGTACTGCTCGGGGACGATCGCGCCCAGGAAACCCATGTCGGCGATCTTCTGGACGAGCTCCGTGTCGAAGTGCTCGTTGCGGTCGTTGTCGCGCGCCCGCGGGACGATCTCGCGATCGGTGAAATCGCGGGCCGTCTCGCGGATCAAGCGCTGCTCGTCGGTGAGCTCGAAGTCGATCATGCCGCCGGGTTCTCTATCACGGCGGCGAGGCCTTGGCCCACGCCGATGCACATGGTGGCCACGCCGTAGCGCGCTCCGCGGCGCCGCAGCTCGTACGCCAGCGTGCCCAGCAGGCGGGCGCCGGAGCAGCCCAGCGGGTGGCCCAGAGCGATCGCGCCGCCGTTCACGTTGAGCCTGTCGTGGTCGAAGCCGAGCTCGCGCATCGAGGCCAGGACCTGGGCCGCGAAGGCCTCGTTCAGCTCCACGAGGTCGATGTCGCCAGGACCCAGCCCGGCGCGGTCCAGGGCCCGGCGCGTGGCCGGCACCGGCCCGATCCCCATGAAGCCGGGGTCCACGCCGGCGGAGCCGGTGGCCACGATGCGGGCCAGCGGCTCGCGGCCGAGCTCCCGGGCGCGCTCCGCCGTGGCGAGCACGAGGCAGGCGGCGCCGTCGTTTATCTGCGAGGAGTTCCCGGCCGTGACAGAGCCGCCCTCGCGGAACACCGGCCGCAGGGCGGCGAGCCGCTCGAGCGAGGAGTCCGGCCTCGGGCCTTCGTCGGCATGCACGGTCACGGGCTCGCCCTTCGGCTGGGGCACCTCCACGGTCACGATCTCGTCGTCGAAGCGCCCGGCGTCGGCGGCCGCCACGGCGCGCCGGTGCGACTCGAGCGCGAAGGCGTCCTGGTCCTCGCGCGACACGCCGTACCGCTCGGCCACGTTCTCGGCCGTCTCGCCCATCGACTCGGTGGAGTGGAGCTCCTCCATCCGCGGGTTGACGAAGCGCCAGCCGATCGTGGTGTCCACCAGCTCGGCGTTGCCGCGCGGGAAGCCGCGCTCCGGCTTGAGCGTCACGAGCGGCGCGCGCGACATCGACTCGACCCCGCCGGCCAGCACCAGGCCGGCGTCGCCGAGGCGCAGCTGGCGTGCGCCCTGCACCGCCGCCTCGAGTCCGGACGCGCAGAGCCGGTTGACGGTCACGGCCGGGACCTCGACCGGAAGCCCCGCGAGCAGGCCGGCCATCCGGGCGACGTTGCGGTTGTCCTCGCCCGCCTGGTTCGTGCAGCCCATGTAGAGCTCGTCCACCGCGGCCGGGTCGAGGCCGGCACGCTCCACCGCCGCACTCACCACGCGCGCGCCGAGGTCGTCCGGGCGCACGCCGGACAGGACGCCGCCGTAGCGGCCGATCGGCGTCCGTACGGCGTCGAGTATGAGGGCGTCGGGCACGGCAGCGGAGCGTACACTCGGGCCGGTGGACGAGTTCGCCATCTTCGTCCTGGGCGGCTTCGTCGTCGCGATCGGTGTCTTCCTGGCGCTCGGCAGGTGGTACCCGGGATCGGGCGCCGAGCAGGTGGACTGGCGGCCCACGCGGTCGCCGGAGGTCGAGGCCGAGCTGGAGCTGGACGACGTGGACCAGATGCTCGAGGCCCAGAACGCCCGCCGCCGCGCGAGCGGGCGGCCGGAGCGGACCGAGGAGGACATCCGCGCCCAGGTGGCCGAGGACGAGCGCTGGCGCGAGGAGCTGCGCCGCCGGGCGCGCGGCGGCTGAGTGGCGCGCGTGCTCATCGTGGGCTGCGGCTGCCGCGGCCGGGCGCTCGCGCGGGAGCTGGTCGCCGCGGGCCACGCGGTGCGGGGCACGACTCGCCAGCCGGCCCGCCTCGCGGCGATCGAGGAGGCGGGCGCGGAGGCCGTGGTCGCGGACCCGGACCGCCTGGGGACGCTCATGCCTCACATCGAGGGGGTGTCCATCCTCTGTTGGCTGCTGGGAACGGTGAGGGTGGCCGATCTGCACGGCCCGCGCCTGCGCACCCTCCTCGAGCGGTTGGTGGACACGCCCGTGCGCGGCTTCCTCTATGAGGCGCCAGTCGACGAGGCATTCGCAGGCGGCGTGGTCGCGGTCCAGGAGGCATCGGTCACCTGGACCATCCCCGCCGAGGTGGTTGAGGTGGACAACACCGCATGGCTCGCGGCGACCAGCGCGGCGGTGGCCCGGCTTCTCTAGAGCAGCTCGAGCAGGCCGCGCAGAGCGTCGAGCTCGGCCCGAACGTCGTCGCTCGAGGCCTCCCCGCGCAGCAGGGAGGTGCACAGCCGGCTCAGCCGCTCGCCGGCGTCGTCGATCGCCACCAGCGTCGCCTCGCGGAGCACGGCCCGCTCGGAGGTCAGCTCGACGGAATCGCCCCGGCGCACGACCTCCGCCTTCGCGGGGCCCAGGTGCGTCAGTGCGTCGGCCAGGGCGTCCGCCTGGTCCGTGGACACCCTCAGGGTCACACGATCGCTGCCCAGGCCAAGAAGCCTAGAGCCAATAGCTCAGGCACAGCGGACCATTCCTGTCCCCGTCGCATCGGGCCCTGATAGAAATGAGACCAATCCCGCGCAGGTTTGCAGAGATTCCGCCCCCCGAAGTGAAGGAGCTCCCGTGGCCGACTACGCGAAGGATGTCCTGGTCGAGACGCAGTGGGTCGAGGATCACCTGAACGACGACTCGATTCGCATCGTCGAGGTCGACGAGAACCCCGCGCTCTACGCCGAGGCGCACATCCCGGGCGCGATCGGCTTCGACTGGAAGAAGGACCTCCAGGACCAGGTCAAGCGCGACTTCCTCGGCCCAGAGGAGTTCGGCGCTCTGTTCGGCGGCCGCGGGATCTCGAACGACCACACGATCGTCCTCTACGGCGACCGCAACAACTGGTTCGCGGCGTACACGTACTGGTACCTGCGCTACTACGGCCACCGGAACGTCAGGCTCATGAACGGGCCGCGCGAGAAGTGGATCTCGGAGGGCCGCCCGACCAGCACGGACGTCCCGCAGTTCGAGGCGCAGCAGTTCGCCGCACAGGAGGGGGACGCCGCGATCCGCGCCAAGCGGGACGAGGTGCTCGCCGCGCTCGATGAGGACACGCGCCTGGTGGACGTGCGCTCGCCGCAGGAGTACTCGGGCGAGCTGATCGCCATGGCGGGATACGAGCAGGAGGGCGCGCAGCGGGCGGGCCACATCCCGGGCGCCGCCTCGGTGCCATGGGCCCAGGCGGTGAAGGAGGACGGCACCTTCAAGTCGGCCGACGAGCTGCGCGAGCTGTACACGTCGAAGGGCGTGATCGACGGCAAGCCGATCATCGCGTACTGCCGCATCGGCGAGCGCTCGGCGCACACGTGGTTCGTGCTGCACGAGCTGCTCGGCAACGACGACGTGAAGAACTACGACGGCTCGTGGACCGAGTGGGGCAACATGGTGAACGTGCCGATCGAGAAGTCGATCTAGAGGATCGGCGCCAGGCGCTCCAGGAGCGACTGCACGATCCGCGCCGTCGCTCCCCACACCAGGTGGCCGTCGACCGTGTAGGTCGGCGTCTTGATCGGCACCCCCTTGCGCACGAGGCGCTTCATCTCGTGCCCGGCCGCGAGGTCGCGCAGCGAGAACTCGAGGATCTGCGCGACCTCGGCCTCCTGCGGCTTCCACGCGTGCCCCGATTCGATGCGGCCGACGAACGGGTGGATCCTGTAGCCGGTCACGAACGTGCCGACCGGCGGCAGCGCCCCCACCAGCTCGACCTCGGACGCGGGCAGGCCGATCTCCTCCTCGGCCTCGCGCAGCGCTGTGGCCCGCAGGTCCTCGTCGGGCTCGTCCTGGCGCCCGCCCGGGAAGGAGATCTCACCGGCGTGGCGGCGGAGATCGGCGCGCCGCTCGGTGAACACTGCGGTGAGCGGGTCGCCGTGAAGGGGCACGAGAACGGCGGCGTCCTTCGTGCCCGGGGCGTCCATGGCGGCCGCCTCCTCGGGGGTCAGCAGGTACTGCCTCACACGGAGGCCCGCTCGGCGATCACCGGCCAGCCCTCGACCGGGTCCGTCGAACGCACGACGTGCATGCCGGCGTCGGCGTAGCGCTCGAAGGCGGCATCGGCCTCGTGGGTGTAGTCGACCACGCCGGGCACCACCACCGGGGACGTGCAGTCCTCGAGCAGGTAGGTGCGCCGGGCGAGCTCGCGCTCCTCGAGCAGGTCGTCGATCGTCCAGGCCATGCAGTGGCTCTTGGCCTGGCCGGCCACCACGACGGCGTCGAAGCTCATCAGCTTCTCGATGAGCGGGGTGTTCTTCCCGCCGAGGGCCTCGCCGTCTGGCCCCTCCGTGACCTCCGGGCCGAGCATCGAGTAGTGCTCGGTCAGCGGGTTGTCCCCCTTGACCTGGAACTCGGGCTGGCTGCGGCGCGCCACGGAGTGGAAGAAAAACGCCTCCTCGACCGCCGAGACGAGCGCGTGTCCGATGCCGCCGAGCATGGCGTGATAGGGCCAGATGGTGAGGTCGTACTTGCCGCCCTCGGAGAGCCGCCGGGTGTAGTGGGTGAGGTGGCGCTCGAAGTAGTCGGCGTCGTGGCCGAGCTCGTCGGCGACCGCGGGATTCGCCCGCCAGCGGCCCGACTCGACGTCCGCGGCCGAGACGAGCGTGTAGGGGTCGGGGTGGTTGCCGTGCTCGTCGACCAGCCATATGGCGTGGAAGACCTGCATCGCCTGGTGGGTGTCGAGGCTCGGGAAGACCTGTGTGATCGTTCCGAGGTTGCGATAGATGAACTCGCAGAGGCGGCGGCTGTCGTCGACCGCGCCGGTGCCCGAGCGCCCGCCGACGAAGAGCTCGAAGCCGGGCACGCAGAACGTGTTCTGCACGTCCACCGCCAGGAGGGCGACGCGGAAATCGTCGTCGGCGGACGGACGTAGTCCATGCTCCGCGGCCCAGGCCGAGGCCTCGCGCGCGCGGTCCTCGTAGGGGACTCGCCAGACCTCACCGGCACGGCCGGCGTCAAAATGCGCCGGGAGAGGAAGCTCACGCATTGCTCGAAGTCACTCTAGCCTCGATGCAGCGCTGGCTCGGCCTGGTGGCCAGGGCTTCGCCCGGCGCGCATCTCGTGGAGCGCGACGGCGTGGTCGCCTCCGTGGTGCCGGCCGCGCCCGAGCGGGCGGTGGTCAACTCGGTGATCTACGAGGACGCCGGCGGACTGGCCGCGGCGTACGACGAGATCGCCTCCGCCTACGCCGAGGCGGGTGCCGTTTGGACCGTCTGGGTCCCGTCCGAGGATCGGCGCACCGCCGAGTTCCTCGAGGGCGCGGGGCACGTGCTCGACGCCGATCCGGCCGTGATGTGGGCCGACCTCGGCCGGAGCGAGCGGCCGCCCGCCGGCGCACTCGAGGACTGGACGGCAGAGGGGGATCCGGCCGAGGTCGGACCGCTGAACGACCGCGCCTACACGTTCGGCACGGACTCCTTCACGCGGGCGTTCCAGTCGCTCCCGACGGACGGGCTGCGCGTCTATGTGGCCAGGCTCGACGGCGGGCCGGCCGGCTGCCTCACGATCGTCGACCACGACCGCAACGCCGACGTGGAGATGGTCGCGGTGGTGCCGGAGGCGCGCGGGCACGGCATCGCCGGCAAGCTGCTCGGCCACGCGCTCGCCGACGCGGCTGAGCGCGGCCTCGAGACCAGCAGCCTGGTGGCCACCAAGCTGGGCCGGCCGGTCTACGAGCGGCTGGGCTACCGGCAGTTCGGCACGCTCCACATGTGGGAGCGGCGTGAGCTCAGCGCAGGCTGACGCTCTCCTCGAACATGACCTCGCCCTCGAGCGCCCGGTGCACGGGGCACTTGGCACCTATCTGCAGGAGCCGCTCGCGCTGGTCCTCGGGCAGCTCCTTCGGGAGCTCGACCTTCATCCTGAACTTCGTAGGTGAGCCGCGCTGGGCGGGCTCGAAGTCCACGTCGACGGCGATCTCGCCGACCTCCCACCCCTTGCGCTGCGCGTACATCTCCATCGTGATGGCCGTGCAGGACGCGAGGCTCGCGGCGAGCAGCTCCTGCGGGCTCGGCCCGCTGTCGTCGCCGCCGTGGTCCTTCGGCTCGTCGGCGGTGAGCCGGTGGCGGCGGATCTCGACGTCCTGCTCGAGCCGGCCGTCCACGCGGCGCGAAATCGCTCTCATCCTCTCCCCTCGAACAGCTCGGGCTCGGCCTCGTCGGCGAACCGCGCCATCGCGAAGAGGGCGTCGGAGAGCCGGTTGAGGTAGGTCAGCACGGTGTCGTCGGCCAGGTCGCCATCGTCCTTCAGGGACGCTACCCGGCGCTCGGCCCGCCTCACGGCCGCGCGTGCCACGTCGAGCCGGGCCGACAGCTCGGTGCCGCCGGGGATCACGAACTTGGGGGGCAGCTCGACCCGGCCCATGTAGCGGTCGATGTCCGCCTCGAGCCGCTCGACCATGGCCGCGGTCACCTTCGAGACCCCCTCCTCGAGCCGTCCCGCCGCCTGCGGTGCGGTGGCCAGCTCCGCGCCGGCCATGAACAGCTCATTCTGCAGCCGCAGGATGTCGGCGTACAGCTCGCCGTCCCGGTCCGCCGCCGCGCGGGCCAGCCCCAGCGCCGAGGCGGCCTCGTCGACGGAGCCGTAGGCCTCCGGCCGCCCCGCGTACTTAGGCACGCGCCCGCCGTACCAGAGGCCGGTGGTGCCGTCGTCGCCCTTGCGCGTGTAGATCTTCACGCCAGCGGGTTGAAGACGAGGCCGGTCGGGACCTTGGGGTAGAAGTAGGTCGACTTGGGCGGCATCGACTCGCCCTCGGCCGCCACCTCGCGCACCTGCTCGACCGGCGTGGCGCGCATGAAGAAGCCGGCGTCGGCACGGCCGCTCTGGACGGCGTCGATGGCGTCGGTCAGGTCCTTCGAATAGTGGAGCCCGCGCAGGTGCGAGATGTCGTCTTCGGACATCCCCAGGGCGCCGCGCAGCACGAGCGCCTCGAGCACGGCGGTGTCGAGCCGGCGGTAGGGCTCCGGCATGCCTGGGAGGGCCTCGTCGGCGATGGACTGGTCCTTCAGGGTCGCGCGGAAGGGGCGCTTGAAGAACGAGTCCATGTATCCGAACGCCACGCGGCCGTCGCCGGCGGGCGGCTCGAGCCCGCTCGCGTCGCTCAGCTCCTCGAGCTCGAAGTTCTCGCGGAGCACGTCGCGGATCGCGATCTGCTTCTCGCTGTCGTCCTTCAGCCCGGTCAGCAGACGGTGTGTGGGGAAGACGAGCAGGCCCGGGTCGGACAGGGCGCACAGCAGCATCAGCACATAGCGGTGCTCGCCCTCGCCGCCGACCTCCTCCGCGTAGACGCGCGCGGTCTCGTAGCGGTGGTGGCCGTCGGCGATCAGCAGCTCGGCGTCGGCGAGCGCCATCTGCAGCTCGGCGATCAGGTCGTCGTTCGAGGTGCGCCAGAGCGTCTCGCCGTCGACGCTCGCGAACGGCTCGGTCCCGGCGATCTGCGCGGTGGCGCGCTCGGCGACCCGGTTGGGGTCCGGGAACAGGGAGAAGATGGGGGAGAGGTTCGTGCGCGTGGCCCGGGTCAGGCGGAGGCGGTCCTCCTTCGGGCCCGGATGGGTCCGCTCGTGGGGGCGGATGCGACCGGGGCCGTACTCATCCACGCGCACGCGCGCGAAGAACCCCGTGCGGCTCCGGCGCGAACCGTCGGGGGTGTCGTAGTCCTGGCGCAGCACCCAGACGGCCTCCTCGTCCTCCTGCACGAGCACGCCCCGCTCGCGCCAGTCGCGCATGGTGGCGGCTGCCTGGTCGTAGCTCGGCGGGAGGTCGACGTGAACGACGTTGTATGGGCTCCGCGCGGCCAACTCGGCGCGCATGGCGTCGTCGATGACGTCGTATGGGGGAGCGATCACGTCGCCGAGCGAGCCGACCGCGGAGGGCTCGTAGCGAAGCGTGCGGAGCGGCTGCAGGTCGGCCATCCGAAGGCGGCAGGCTAGCGCTTCACTTTCGCCCCCGCCGGGCGTTAGGCTCGCACCCGCGGGTGGCGCTGGCCCCCACCGCTAGGAGGATTTAGATGGCAACAGCCGAGACGGCCGTACAGACCGAAGAGTCTGCGTCCGGCTACCAGTTCCAGGGAACCCTGCTCGAGGCCTGCACCTGCGATGTGCTCTGTCCCTGTTGGATAGGCGAGGACCCCGACAACGGGACTTGCCAGGCGGTCGTCGCCTACCACTTCGACCGCGGGAAGATCCGCGGGGTCGACGTGAGCGGGCTGACGCTCGCGAACGTCGCCTTCATCCCAGGCAATGTGCTCGCCGGCAATTGGCAGCTTCACATGTTCGTCGACGAGCGCGCGACGGACGAGCAGATGCAGGCGATCGTCGACGCCTTCTCCGGCAAGCTCGGCGGGCCGCTCGCCGACCTGGCCGAGCTCATCGGAGAGGTGAAGGCCGTCGTTCGCGCGCCGGTCTCGCACGAGGTGGTCGAGGGACGCGGAACGCTCACCGTAGGCGGTGACAAGGTTGCCGCCGTGATGGAGCCGTACCGCGGGCCGGACGGCAGCGTTACGACGCTGCACAACTCGATCTTCTCGACCGTGCCGGGCTCGCCGGCATGGGTGGGGAAGGCCGAGCGCTTCGCGGTGAACATCCCGGAGCACGGCTGGACCTACGAGTTCAAGGGCAGAAACGCGATCCAGTCGGACTGGACGATCGACTTCCGCGGCGACCCCGCTTGACGGCACTCACGTTCCCACGCGTACGCGGCGTGCCGGCCGCCGTACTGGCGGCCGTGGGTCTCGCATGGGCGGTTGCGCTCACCGCGGAGCTGGCCGGCGCCGCGGACGCGCTGCACCACGACTCGCTGCTCGAGGGCGGGCCCGGTTTGGGGTCCGCCCTCCTGCTGTTCCTGCTGGCCTGGCAGGTGATGATCGCGGCGATGATGGTGCCGTCCAGCCTGCCGCTCGTCCGGATGTACTCGGCCGCATCGGCCCGCGTCCCGGACCGCCGCGCATCGCTGGCGGCGTTCCTGGGCGCCTACGCGCTCGTGTGGTCGGCCTTCGGGCTGGTCGCCTTCCTTGGCGACGCCGGACTGCACGCGGTGATCGGGTCGAGCGGCTGGCTGACGGCGAACGACTGGGCGATCGCCCCGTCCGTCCTGCTGCTCGCCGGAGCCTTCCAGTTCACGCCGCTGAAGGACGCCTGCCTGCGAGCCTGCCGCCACCCGGCCTCGTTCATGACCCGGCACTACCGCCGCGGCGTGGGAGGCGGCTTCCGGCTGGGTCTGAGGCACGCGGCGTTCTGCGTGGGCTGCTGCTGGGCCCTGATGCTGGTGATGTTCGCCGTCGGAACGGCCTCGCTGATCTGGATGGCCGTGCTGACCGCACTGATGGTGCACGAGAAGACACGGCCGAGCGGAGCCCGCACGGTCCCACTGACCGGCGCGGTGCTGCTGGCGCTGGGCTCGACGCTGATGCTGTGGGGCGCCTACGCGAACGGAGCTGTCTGAGTCCGCTTTAAACTCGCCGCAGCGGGGCGTAGCGAAGCCTGGTTATCGCGCGGCCTTTGGGAGGCCGAGATCCCCGGTTCAAATCCGGGCGCCCCGATCGAGTTGCAACCGTCCTGACTTTTCCCCCGTATAGGGGGACAATCCAGGACGGTGCCGAGTCAGCCGCGCAGCCGCCGGGTCTTGGTGCGGGTGCTCGTCGTGGCGGCTTCGGTCGCCATCTTGCTTGCGCTGGCGGCCGGCTATGTCCGGCGGGCCGCGGTCGACTCGGATCAGTTCGCCAACCGCGCCACCGCGGCGCTGCGCGACGAGAGCGTGCGGGAGCTCGTTGCCGAGCGGATCACCGACGACGTCGTCCTCGCGAACGCGGCGGATCTGATCACGGCGCGGCCGATCATCCAATCGGCCGCTTCAGGGATCGTGGGGAGCCGGGCGTTCACGGGCCTGTTCAGGTCGGCCGTTCGGGATGTCCACCGGGCGCTGTTCGACCGCGACCGGGACACCGTCACCCTCACGGTGGCGGATGTCGGCACCGTCCTCGCCGCCGCGCTCGAGCAGGTGCGCCCATCGCTGGCGCGTCAGCTCGAGGCCACCGGGCGGGTCGAACTGCTCCAGCGCGACATCGGCAGCGTCAGCGCGGACCTGGCCCGCCTGGCCGACAAGATCCGCGTGCTGGCGCTGATCTTCCTGGCCCTGTCCCTGGGGCTCGCAGCGGGCGCGCTGGCGCTGTCGCGCGACCGGCGGCGAACGGTCGTGGAGCTGGGGATTGGCGTCGCGGGAGCGGGCGTGGCGCTCGTCGTCGCGTACGGCGTCGTGCGCTCGCTGGCGATCGACCACGTCGAGGGCCCCGAGGCCCGGGCGGCGGCAGGCGCCGTCTGGGACGCCTTCCTGGGCGATCTGCGGACGGCGGCGTGGATCCTCGCCGGGTCGGGTGCGGTGGTCGCCGCCGCGGCGGCCTCGCTCATCAGGCCGGTGGACATCCGCGAGCCGTTGCGCAGGGCGGCCGGCTGGTTCGCCACCGAGCCGCAGCGCCCGGCGCTTCGGGTGCTGCGAGGCCTGGCCTTCGTGGCCGCGGGGCTCGTGGTGATCGTCGAGCGCGAAGCCGTGATCCAGCTCCTGCTCACGATCGCCGGCGTGTACCTCATCTACGAGGGGGTCACCGTGCTGCTGAGGCTCGTCTACCGGCCGCAAGTGCCCGGCGAGGAGGCCGCGCGGCGCCGCCGGCGCTCGCTTTCCGCAAGGCGGCTCGCGACGGGCCTGCTGGCCGCGGCGCTGATCGCCCTGGCGGTCACGCTCTTCGTCGGCACCGGCGGCACCACCACGGCCGCGCCCGCGGACGGCCCCTGCAACGGGCAGGACGAGCTGTGCGACCGCCCGCTGGATGAGGTTGTGTTGCCGGCGACGCACAACGCGATGTCGGCCCCGGCGCCCGGCAAGTTCTCGTCACAGCAGGACGCGCCGATTGCCGATCAGCTCGCCGACGGCGTGCGGGGTCTGCTGATCGACACCCACTACGCCGACCGGCTGCAGAACGGCAGGCTGCGCACCTACTTCGGGAGCCGCGAGGAGCTGCGGCGCCAGGCGGAGCAGGACGGGTTGAACCCGGACGCGGTAGACGCGGCGCTGCGCATCCGGGAGCGCCTCGGCTTCGCGGGCGAGGGCGAGCGTGGCATCTACCTCTGCCACACCTTCTGCGAGCTCGGAGGCTCGGAGCTCGCGCCGGTCCTCGACACCCTGCGCGACTTCCTCGTCGCCCATCCGAACCAGGTGCTCGTCGTGATCAACCAGGACTACGTGACGCCCGAAGACTTCGTGACTGCTGTGGAGGACGCCGGCCTCGGCGAGCTCGTCTACCGCGGCCCGGTCGGCGGCAACTGGCTCACCCTGCGCCAGATGATCGACACGGGTCAGCGAATCGTCTTCCTGGCCGAGAACGAAGCCGGCGCGGACCCCTGGTACCACCTCGCCTACAGGAGCATCACGCAGGAGACCCCCTACTCCTTCTCGGAGGTGGAGCAGCTGACCGACAGGACAAGGCTTCCGGCCAGCTGCGAGCGAAACCGCGGCCCGGCGAGCGCGCCGCTGTTCCTCGTCAACCACTGGATCACCACGGACCCGGCCCCCCTGCCGTCCAACGCGGCGAAGGTGAACGCCTACGACGCGCTCCTGAGACGGGCCCGCGAGTGCCAGCGGCTGCGTGGGCAGCTGCCGAACCTGGTGGCGGTCGACTTCTACCGCCGCGGTGACCTGTTCCGGGTGGTGGACACCCTCAATGGACTGCGCCGATGAGTCTCGCCGCGCCCGGCGGTCCCAAGGGGCACACGAACAAAGGACCGACATGACCGAGCCGAAGACGCACACCCTGGCCGTGCCCGGAGCCACTCTGAGCTACGACGTACGCGGCGCCGAGAGCGAGAGCAGCGCCCCGGTACTGCTGATGATCGGGTCGCCCATGGACGCTCGCGGGTTCACCACCCTGGTCGAGCACTTCAGGGACCGGACGGTCGTGACGTATGACCCGCGCGGTGTCTCGCGCAGCGAGCGGGCCGACGGCGCCAGCGGCGGCACGCCCGACGAGCACGCGGACGACCTGCACCGCTTGATCTCCGAGCTGGACGCCGGGCCGGTGGACATCTTCGGCAGCAGCGGCGGAGCGGTGAACGCGCTCGCGCTGGTGGCCCGGCATCCGGAGCAGGTCCGCACGCTCGTGGCGCACGAGCCGCCGGCCGCGCAGGCGCTGCCGGACCGCGAGGAGGCGCTGGCCGCCGCCGCGGACATCCACGAGACGTACGAGCGGGACGGTCTCGGACCGGCGATGACGAAGTTCATCGTCCTCACCGGCCTCAAGGGCCCGATCCCGGCCGACTTCCCCGAGCAGCCCGTTCCGAATCCCGCGGACTTCGGGCTGCCTACGGAGGACGACGGCAGCCGCGACGACCCGATGGTGGGCCGGAACATCATCACCGGCACCCACTACGAGCACGACTTCGAAGCCCTGCGCGCGGCGCCGACGCGCATCGTCCTGGGCGCCGGAGCGGAATCGGAGGGCGAGTTCACGCACCGCGCCGCGGTCGCCGTGGCGGAGCGGCTCGGGACGGACGCCGTGATCTTCCCCAGCCACCACGGCGGCTTCCTCGGCGGCGAGTTCGGCATGACGGGAGACCCGGACGCGTTCGCCGCCACCCTGCGCCGGATCCTCACCGAGGAAGGCTGACCCGTACCCTCACTCCCCGATGGCTTCCGAGGCGCGGCTCGACCAGACCGGCGAGGGGCTCGTGCCCGCCGGTGAGGGATGGTTCGTCCTCAACGCGCGAGAGGCGCGCTGGGTGCATGCCGAGGGGCGAGGGGCGCGGCTGGCCTTCGAGGGCGAGACGCCGTTTCCCCAGGTGGGGATCAGCCTCTACGTGCTCGAGCCGGGTGAGCCGATCGGCATGTATCACTGGGAGGCGGACCAGGAGGACTTCCTGGTGCTGTCCGGCGAGGCGCTGCTGCTCGTCGAGGGCGAGGAGCGGCCCTTGCGGCAGTGGGACTTCGTCCACTGCCCGGCGCACGTCAAGCACATCATCGTCGGGGCCGGCGACGGCCCCTGCGCGGTCCTGGCGGTGGGCGCGCGAGAGAACCAGGAGAGCGCGGGCTGGGGCGGCTACACCGTCGACGAGCTCGCCCTGCGCCACGGCGCCGGAGTCGAGCGGGAGACGACCCACGTGCGCGAGGCGTACGCAGAGGTCCCTCGCCGGGCGCCGACTCGATTCCGCGACGGCTGGCTTCCCGATCGCTCGCCGGGATAGGCTGGCGCGCCGGGACCCATGCCGGTCGACCTGGTCATCGACATCGAGAACACCCCTGGGGCGCTGGCGCAGGTGGCGGCCGCGATCAGCGACGCGGGCGTGAACATCGCGGCCGCCACGTGTGTCGGGGCGGGCGACCGGGCCGAGCTCCACATCCTGGTTCCGCACGCGGAGGCGGCGAGGCATTCGCTGGCCATCTCCCACGTCGCCGTCACCCGCGAGCGCGAGGTGGTCGTCGTCGACGTCGTGGACCGTCCTGGCGTGCTGGCGGACCTCGCCCGCAAGATCGCCCGGGCAGGCGTCAACCTCGACCTCGTGTACGTCGCAACGCGGGACCGGGTGGTGTTCGGCGCGGATGATCTTCCGGCACTGAAGGCCGCGCTCGGCGTCGAGGGCTGACGGGAATGCCCCCCGTTCCCGCGATCGAGCTGAACGACGGCAACGCGATCCCGCAGTTCGGCTTCGGCGTCTTCCAGATCGAGCCGGCCGAGACGGCCGAGGCGGTGGCCCGCGCGCTCGAGGTGGGGTACCGCCACGTCGACACCGCGCAGATGTACGAGAACGAGCGGGAGGTCGGCGAGGGCGTCCGGCGCTCCGGGCTGGAGCGCGGCGAGGTCTACATCACGAGCAAGCTGAGCAACGCCAGCCACCGCCCGGAGGACGCCCGCCGGAGCTTCGACGAGACGCTCACGAAGCTCGGCTCCGATTACGTCGACCTCTTCCTGATCCACTGGCCGCTGCCGACGCGCTACGACGGCGACTTCGTCTCCACCTGGAGGACGCTCGAGGATTTCCACCGCGAGGGGCGGGCCCGCTCCATCGGCGTCTCGAACTTCGAGGCCGCCCACCTCGAGCGCCTCGCCGCCGAGTGCGAGGTTGTGCCGGCCGCCAACCAGATCGAGCTGCACCCGTACTTCCAGAACGAGGAGGTGCGGCGCTACGGCGAGGAGCACGGCATCGCCACGCAGGCGTGGTCGCCGATCGCGCAGGGCAGGGTGCTGGGCGACGAGACGATCGTCGGGATCGCCGAGCGGCTCGGCAGGTCGCCGGCGCAGGTGACGCTCCGCTGGCACATCCAGCGCGGCAACATCGTCTTTCCGAAGTCGACGACGCCGGCGCGCATCGAGGAGAACTTCGCGCTGTTCGACTTCGAGCTCGAGCCCGAGGACATCCGTGGGATCGATTCGCTCGACAGGGGCGAAGCCGGCCGGGACGGCCCCCACCCGAACAGGTTCGACGGGAGCTGACGGCATGTCCGAGGAGAACGTCGCCATCGTCCGGGACGCGCTCGAGGCGTTTCGCCGCGGCGAGGTCGACGACGCGTTCGAGCGCATTCACCCCGACATGGTCAGCACGAGGGTGGATCCGGACGGCGCCGTCTTCCACGGACGCGACGGGCTCCTCGCCCTCATGGCGGACTGGACCGAGGGTTTCGACGAGTGGTCCTACCGGGCCGAGGAGTTCTTCGACGCGGGCGACCAGGTAGTGGCCCGGCTGCACCAGTGGGGGCGTGGGAAGGGGAGCGGCGCCATGGTGGACGGCGACTACTGGCTCACCTATCTCTTCGAGGACGGGCTGGTCACCCGCTTCAGCATCTTCTCCGACCGCGACCAGGCCTTCGCGTCGGTCGGGCTCAGTAGCGAAGCTGCTCGTCCCAGCCGCTGACGCGCCCCTCGCGTGTCAGGTCGAACAGGTTCCACAGCGGCTCGAGCGTTCCCACGTGGCGAGGGTCCTGGTCGCCGTCGGTGGGGGCGAACATCAGCAGACAGCCGAACCCCATCGCCGCGAGGAGTGTGGGCCCTCTAACTCACCATATGCGTGACCAAGAGGGCCCAGTGCACGACGGGCAGGGACCCTCCGAGTGGCAGCTCCGCCGTCCGCCCGGAGGCCGGCCCTGGCCGCTCGTCCCGGGGCGAGCGGGGGGAACATGTAGGTCCGGGCCCGGGCCTTGGAACACGTAGTCCTCCGGCACGGCTCCGCCCGGGGGCAGCTCCCGCCGGGCGGCGGCCACCGCCTCCATCTCCCGCCGCAGGCCGATCTCGCGTTCGAGCAGCGCGTCACGCGCCGTTCGGTATTCCGGCGACTCCCCTGGAAAGGTCGTCATTGCCCATTTCCTCCTCTCGAGTCGATCTCCGCGCGGGCAGGACGAGTCCCGTGAACGCCCCTATCAGCGACAGCCCCGCCGCCACGCCCATCGCCGGGGCGAAGCCGTCGCTGAATGCCTGGGCCGACGCGTAGCTGCCTGTCCCGGCGAACACCGCCACGGCCACCGCGATTCCGAAGACCCCGCCCAGCTCGCGCAGCATCCCGTTCGCACCGGCCGCCTTCCCGACCGCATCCACCGTGACGGCGCCCACGACGGCGTTGGCGGACGTCGGGATCGCCGCCGAGGCGCCCACCCCGGTCACGATCGACGGCGCGAGCATCTCCGTGAAGGCGAGACCGGGCTCCGCGATCACGGCCAGCCAGGCCATGCCGGCTGCCTGCAGCGCGAGCCCTCCCACGACCAGCGGCCGCTCGCCGATCCGGTCGGCAAGCGCGCCGGCGATGGGTGCGACCACGAACAGGGTCGCGGTCCACGGCACGAGCCGCAGACCGGCCTCGAGCGGGTCGTGGCCGAGGCTCGTCTGCAGGAACTGGGCGAAGAAGAACACCGCGCCGAACAGCGAGGCGAACAGGAAGAACGTCGCCGCGTTGCCGGCGGTGAACGCCCGCGAGCGGAAGAAGCGCATCGGCAGCATCGGCTCCCGGGTCCGCAGCTCCCAGGCCACGAACAGCGCCAGCAACGCCACCCCGGCGACGAGGGCGCCGAGCACCTCCGCGCTGCCCCAGCCCGCCGTGTTCCCGCGCACGAGCGCCCAGACGACGCCGAAGGCGCCGGCGCCCACCAACACAAGGCCGCGGATGTCGAGCGCCCGGTCGCTTCCGAAGCTCTCGCCGATCCGGGTGAGCGCGAGCGGGAGGGCCACCAGGCCGATCGGGACGTTCACCCAGAAGATCCACTCCCAGGACAGCCCCTGCGAGACCGCGCCGCCGATCACCGGACCGCCGATCGTGGCCAGGCCCGTCACGCCCTCGAGGATCCCGATCGCGGTGCCGCGCCGCTCGGGCGGGTAGGCCGCGCTCACGATCGAGAGTGCCAGCGAGATCACGAGTGCGGCGCCGGCGCCCTGCACGGCGCGCGCGGCGATCAGCCAGCCCACGCCCGGCGCGAGTGCGCAGGCGGCGGAGGTGGCCACGAACAACGCCAGGCCGGCGGCGAACATGCGCCGGCGCCCGAAGCGGTCTCCGAGGGCCGCCGCGGGCATCAACAGCACCGCCAGGCTGAGGTTGTAGGCGTTGACGGTCCACTCGAGCTCCTCGATCGACGCGCCCAGGTCCTGTCTGATGGTGGTCAGGGCGGTCGAGACGACGAGCGTGTCCAGCGCCACCATCAGCGAGGCCACCGACGTAAGCGCGAGGACCCAGCCGTTGCGGGATCTAGCGGTCTTCATATGGATGTTGACCGCCCCGAGGAGCGAAACTGACCGCTAGGCGGACAGCTCCGCCGGCAGACCGAAGTCGGCGAACAGCCGGTCGTCGGTGAAGGCCGTGACCGCGGCGATGCGGTCGCCTCGCAGAGTGAGCACGTCGACCGAATGGAACACCCACGAGCCGCGCCCCCGATCCCACATGTAGCACGCGACTGCGGGCTGGCCGTTCGCACGCACCGGCACATTCCGCCAGCGCACGCGGAACGGGCCGCGCACGAGGAACGGGGCGATCTCGGCGAGCCCGTGGAAGCGGTCCGGCAGCGGAGGCATGGAGAAGCTGGCGTCCTCGGCGAGCATGGCGACCATCGCGTCGAGGTCGGCGCGCTCGAGCGCGTCGGCGTAGCGCTCCACGATGCGCCGGATCTCGTCGTCGCCCAGCTCGCGCAGGGCGGCCTGCTGGCTCTGCTCCGGCAGCCGGGACTCGACCGCGGCCCGGGCGCGCCGTAGCGCGCCGTTCGCGGAGGGCACCGTGGTGTCGAGGGCGGCGGCGGTCTCCTTCGCGGAGAAGCCGAGCACGTCGCGCAGGAGGAGGACGGCGCGCTGGGTGCCCGGCAGGTGCTGCAGGGCCGCTACGAAGGCGAGCTCGACGGCCTCGCGCTGCTCGTAGCGGGCGTCCGGCGAGGCGCGCCGGTCCTCGATCTCGAGCAGCTCGTCCGGAAACGGCTCCGGCCACTCCGCGGGCTGCCGCGGGCGCCGCTCGAGCAGGTCCAGGCAGGCGTTCGTGGCGATTCGGTAGAGCCAGGTGCGCACGGAGCTGCGCCCCTCGAAGCGGGGCAGGCCGCGCCAGGCGCGTAGGAGGGCGTCCTGGAGCGCGTCCTCGGCGTCGTGCAAGGAGCCGAGCATGCGGTAGCAATGGGCGCGCAGCTCGGCCCGGTGAGGCTCGACCAGCTTGGCGTAGGCGTCCTCGGTGGCTGCGGCGATCATGCACAACGAGACCCGGGCGGCGGCCGGAACTCATCGGCCCGCGGGACTACCATCGCCGCCGTGGACCGCGTGAAGCGCTTCGGTCTCGCCGCCCTGATGGCGTTCCTCGCGCTCAACGTGTGGACCGGGAGCCCTCTCCTGGCGCTGTGGATCGGTTCGCGCATCCAGGGCGACAGCACCCAGCCCTCGATGGGCGCCGCAGCGGCCGTGATCGGGTGCCTGATCGTGTTCAGCGTCGCGCTCTACCAGGCGCTGAAGCGTGTGAGCTACGCCTACCAGGAGGCCACCGGAACGCTGCCCACCGTCCGCTCGCATGCCCCGTGGCTGCGCAGCATGCGCGGTGAGCGACCGGACTACCCCGGCAACACCGCGCGGATCAGCGGCGCCGAGCGAATCGTGGTTCTCATGGTCGTGGTGGCCGCCGTGGCCTTCGAGGTGTGGTTCTTCTTCTTCTCGGGCTCGTCGATCGGAGGCGACTCCGGCCGCTGAGCGTGAGCCCGGCCGCGCCGCGGCCTATCCTCGCGCGTGGGCCCCCGTAGCTCAGCTGGATAGAGCGGCTGCCTTCTAAGCAGCGGGCCGGAGGTTCGAGTCCTCCCGGGGGCACTCAGGTCCCGCCCAGTCGGTGGGTTCGGAGTGGGCTGGTTCGACTTTTGCCCCCTATAGGAGGAAAAGTCGAACTGGCGACGCCGGAGCCCACCCCCTCCGGACGCCCGGCCATCACGCTCGCCTCGGTCACTCGACGTCCCACCCGAAGTAGACCTCGACGCGGCTGATCTTGTCGCCGTCGAAGCCGAAGATCTCGGTGTTGCGGAAGCGGCGCCCGTCGGTCTTGGTCGCCTCGTAGGTCACGAAGACCTCGTCGTTGGCCCCGACCAGCCGCTTGAACTCGAACGACTCGGTGGTCTGCGAGGCGGGCCAGCAGCGTTCGAAGTAGGTCGCGCGGTCGATGCCTACGTCGGGTGGGGCCGAGAAGGTGAAGTCGTCGGTCAGGATCCGCTCGACGACGCCGCGGTCGCCGGTCTCGTATGCGCCGTAGCAGTCGCGTACCACTTGCAGCCGGTCATCGGCAGGCATGCCGCCCTCCGGTGGTCGGGTTCACCGAAGGTAGACCGCGGGTGCGGTCGGGACTCATCGCTTCCATCCGCCCCGCGCGTCACCGTTCCGCGACCGCCCATGAGCGCGCATTTCCACCTGCCGGCGAGCGTCCACTACCTGCCCGAGGGGCACGTCTGGGCGCGCCCGGACGACGAGGGGCTCGTGACCGTCGGCGTCGCTGCGCCACTGCGGGCCGTCCTGTGGCACGCGCCCGAGGTCGAGTTCTGGGCGGTCGACCGCGTTGAGGTGGGCAGCACTATCGCCACAGCACGCGCGCGACTCGGCCGCAACGTCGCGATCGTCTCGCCGCTCGCGGGCTCGGTAGTCGAGCTGAACGACCTGCTCGACGTGGCGCCGCACGCGCTCGTGCACCAGCCCTACATCCGGGGCTGGGTGGCGCGCGTGCAGGCCGACAACTGGGAGCGCGACTCGGCGACGCTGCTGAGCGGCTCCACCGGCGCGGCCCAGTACCGCGCCAGCCTCGAGGGAGCGCTCGCCCGCGGGCGCCCCGCCGCCTTCGCCGGCGTGCTGCTCTAGCTAGTGGTCTAGTACCGCCCGGAGATGAGATCCCAGGCGCGCCGCAGCTTGCGCTCGAGGTCGCCCTCGGTTGTGTCGTCGGGTCCGGCCGACATCGTGGCCGGGTTCTCGCTCGGCTCCGGCAGGCGCTCCGCGTCGCGGGCCTCGAGCGCGATCACCACGCCGCGCTCGTGGATGCGCTCGACCTCCGGGGCGTCCACGAAGCGGTGCCCGCCGGGCAGCGGGCTCGCGTCGAACACGATGCCGTCGAAGATGTCCTTTTCGGGCTCGGCCAGCACGTGCTCGACCTCCCCGAGCCGCTGGCCGTCGCGCGAGTACACCGCCACGCCGGCGGTGAGCGTCATGTACGACCCGGGTGCGCCGAGGTCATCCATCTGGGGCGAGCGTACCCGCGCATGAGACAAGCGTTGCATCACCCCTCGGGGGAGTAGCCGTGCGTTTTCCGCGGGCCAGGATGGGTAGCCGACCCATGAGGACGCACGAAAGCGAAGGGGGAGAACACGGATGGCGAAGGACATGAGCGACACAGTCCGGGACGCGCTCGGGCAAGTGGTGCGGGATGCCGTGCAGAACATCGGCAACGCGTCGCCGCCCAAGAAGAAGTCGAGCCCGCTCTCCGGAGCGCGCGGGGTCGCAGCGGGCGCGGGCCTGGCGGCCCTTGCTCCGCTGGCCAAGCGCGGCGTCGACGCCGTTCGTGGCAATGGCGTGAGCCTGCCTTCTCCCAAGCCCGGCAAGGTGGCCGCCAAGGCCGCCACGAAGGTGGGCGACCAGGTGGGCAGCAAGGTGAAGGAAGGTGTCAGCGAGAAAGTCGAGCAGGCCGGTGGCGCCGGCGGCTTGGTGAAGGAGGCCGCGAGCGGGCTCCTGCCGGGCGGCGGTGGCGGCGGCGGCGGAAAGGGCGGTATGCCAGGCGTTGGGAAGGGCCGGCGGATGCCGGTGCAGCAGTCCGTGGACGTGGCCGTGCCGGTCGAGACGGCCTACAACCAGTGGACCCAGTTTGAGGACTGGCCGGAGTTCATGCACCGTGTCACGCGCGTGAGCCAGGAGGAGCCCAACACCGTCTCCTTCGCCACCAAGATCTGGGGAAAGACGAAGGAGTTCGTCGCCGAGATCGAGACCCAGCGGCCCGACGAGCGCATCAAGTGGACGGTCACTCAGGGCATCACCCACACTGGCGTGGTGACGTTCCACGAGCTGGCTCCGCGGCTGACGCGGATCGAGCTCAACGTGGACGTGGATCCCGGCTCGCTGATCGAGAAGGCCGCGCGCGGGATGCGTCACGTCAAGCGCGCGATGCGCGCCGACCTGCACCGCTTCAAGGCGTTCATCGAGATGCAGGAGCTCGAGACAGGCGCATGGCGCGGCGTGATCGAGGACGGCGAGGTCGTGGACGACCACGACGAGTCGTACGACGAGGAGCGCGACTACAGCGAGGTCGACGACCTGTACGGCGAGGACGAGGATCGCGACGAGGAGGACGAGGACGACGACAGTCAGCGCTCTCGCTCGCAGCGCTTCAAGCGCCAGGCCGAGCGCTCGTCGCGGAGCGGCGGCGGCTCGCGGAGCCGCAGCGGGTCGTCCTCGGGCGGCTCAAAGGCGAAGTCCTCTTCGAGCGGCTCACGCTCGAAGTCGTCGTCGGGCAACTCGAGGTCGAAGTCGTCGTCCTCGGGGAACTCGCGCTCGCGGTCGTCCGGACGCAGCCAGAGCCGGAGCCGCGGGTCGAGCAACGGCGGGGGCGGGTCCTCGTCGAAGAGCTCGGGCGGCCGTCGAAAGACGTCGAGCCGTAGCTGACCCCATGGCGGGGTTCGTCAAGGGAGCACTTGCGAAGCGCATGGCCGGCGACAGACCGTCGCCGGTCTATGCCGCTCTCGCCGCCATCGCGGCGGGCGCCACCGTGGCCGTGCTCACGTACCGGGTGATCCGGAGCTAGGAGGACTTGCGATGCGGTTCCCAGGGAGGAGAAAGGATTCGTTCCCTGTCGACGTCCGGAAGGTCGCGCTGACCGCGCTTGCGGCCGCCCTGGAGGACGGCCGGGAGACCGTCAAGGACGACAAGGTCAAGAAGGGCGCCTTGAACGGCGCGCGCGCCGTGGCCACGGGCGCCGCACTCGTGACCGCCGGCCGCGTCGCCTACAAGGGGACCCGCTTCGTCCGCGACCGCTTGCGGAACGACGAGGAGCCGCAGGCGGAGGAGGGCTACGAGGACGAGGAGTACGACGAGCCCGAGGCGGAAGGCGACGAGGACTTCGAGGAGGAGCCCGAGGCTGAGGAGGACGAGGAGCCCGAGGCCGAGGCTGACGAGGACTTCGAGGAGGAGCCTGAAGCTGAGGAGGACGAGGAGCCTGAGGCCGAGGCCGACGAGGACTTCGACGAAGAGCCCGAAGCGGAAGAGGACGAGGAGCCCGAAGCCGAGGAGGACGAGGAGCCCGAGGCGGAGGCCGACGAGGATTTCGAGGAGGAGCCCGAAGCTGAGGAGGACGAGGAGCCCGAAGCCGAGGCTGATGAGGACTTCGACGAAGAGCCCGAAGCGGAAGAGGACGAAGAGCCTGAGGCCGAGGGCGATTTCGACGAGGAGCCTGAGGCCGAGGAGGACGAGGAGCCTGAGGCCGAGGCTGACGAGGACTTCGACGAAGAGCCCGAAGCCGAGGAGGACGAGGAGCCTGAGGCGGAGGCCGAGGGGGACGAGGAGCCCGAGGCTGAGGAGCGCGAGGAGCCCGAAGCCGAGGCCGACGAGGGCGAGGAGCCTGAGGCCGAGGCCGACGAGGGGCCCGATGCTGAGGATCGGCCGTCGGACATCAGCGAGGGCCGGCCGCCCATCTTCGATAGGCCGCTCGGGCGCCGTCGTCGTAGCAGGCCCAGCTCGCGGCCTCCCAAGCCGAGTGACGACCGGGCGCTGGAGGTGCCGCGGCGGCCCAGCCGCTCCCGTGCCCCGGTGGGACGCACCTGAGGAGGTAGGGAACCATGGCTCGAGGGGACGACGGGCAGAGGGATCGCGACGAGGATCGGGACCGCGAGGTGGAGCGCTACCGCCAAGCGGCAGAGGACGCGCTCCAGCAGCTCGACTGGTGCATCGGCTACCTGCACGGCATTCGCAAGCTGGACGTCTCCCGCGCGCTCGCGAAGAACCGTTCCTACATCCGCAGCCAGCTCCTGAAGCGCGAGGAAGAACCGCTGCCTGCACAGCAGACCGAAGAGACCTAGTCAGCTAGACGGGAGAGGACCACACCATATGGCCGTAGCAACCAGGGGAGGCGGGTACGCCGCACGCCCACAGCCGAGCGGACTCGCCGAGGTCATCGACGTCATCCTCGACAAGGGGTTGGTCATCGATGCCTACGTGCGCGTCTCCCTGATCGGCATCGAGATCCTGACGATCGACGCCCGCATCGTGATCGCGAGCGTCGACACATACCTGCGCTTCGCCGAGGCCGTCAACCGGCTCGACCTCCAGCAGGCCGACCAGTCGCAGGGGCTGCCCGAGCTGATGGAGTCGATCACCGAGGGCGGCGCGAAGTCGAAGACCAAGGGCGCGCTGGAAGGCGCCAAGGAGAAGCTTGGGATCGGCGGCGACGAGGAGGAGGAGAAGGAGGAGCGCCGGCCGCGGCGCCGCTCCTCGCAGCGCAGCCGTAAGAGCGACGAAGAGTGAGGGCGGTCTACGTCTACGGCATCGCTCCCGCCCGGGAGCGGACCGACGTGGAGGCGCCCGGGGTCGGGTCGCCTCACGCCGGGGTGAGGCGAGTCGTCCACGGCGATGTCGCCGCGCTCGTCAGCGACATCGATCCGGGCCCGCTCGCCGCGGCGCGCGAGCTGCGCGCCCACTGGCGTGTGCTCGAGGAGGCCATCTCGCGCGCCACCGTGCTTCCCGTGCGCTTCGGCACGGTGATGGATAACGACGAGGCCGTCGTCGAGCGATTCCTCGCCCCGCGCCACGATCAGCTGGCTGGCCAGCTCGCCGAGCTGGCGGGCAAGGTCCAGCTGACCGTGAGGGCCACGTACGACGAGCAGCGCCTGATGCGCGCCGTGGTGGAGGAGTCGCCCGCCGTGGCGCGGCTGCGCGAGCGCGTCCGCGGCTTGCCCGAGGCCGCCACGTACTACGACAGCATCAAGCTCGGCGAGCTGGTGGCCGGCGAGGTGGAGCAGGCGCGTCAGCGCGACACCGCCCTGGTGCTCAGCAGGCTCGAGCCGCTCGCGGTGGCCGCCCGCGCCGAGAAGCCCTCCACGCAGGACGGCGCCGTGAACACGGCCTTCCTCGTCGAGCGCTCGCGCGTGGACGAGTTCAGCCAGGCCGTCGCGGCGCTCGAGAGCGAGATCGGCGAGCGCATGAGGTTTCGCTACGTCGGCCCGATGCCGCCCTACAGCTTCACCGAGGAGGAGGCGGCGGCGTCGTGGGCCTGATCACCGGGCTCCTCACGCTCCCGCTGGCTCCGGTGCGCGGCACCGTCTGGCTCGCCGAGCGCATCCAGGAGCAGGCGGAGGCCGAGCTATACGACGAGGACGCGATCCGCGCGCAGCTCATGGACATCGACGCCGCGCGCCAAGCGGGCGAGATCGGCGAGGAGGAGGCGGCCGAGGCGGAGGACGTGCTGCTCGAGCGCCTGATTGCCGCGCGCGCATTGGGGGCAGATAGAACCCATGGCGGAATCGACGAGCAGTGACGGCAAGGGGGACCGGCTCTCAGCGCGGGACCTCACCATCGCCGCGCGCGAGACGATCCAGGACCTGACCGGCTTCCCGCCCGAGTCCGTGAGCGGGCTCCAGTGGGACGGCGAGTCCTGGCTCGTGACGGTCGACGTATGCGAGCTCGAGCGGATCCCTAGCACCACGGACCTGCTCGCCACCTACGTCGTGCAACTCGACGACGGCGGCGGCCTGCTTGGCTACAAGCGCACGAAGCGCTTCGTTCGCGGGCACGCCGAGGAGGAGTAGCCATGGAGGGTTCTTACCTGCCGACCCGCGGCACGGCCGGCCTGCCCGGACGTCCCACGGAGAGCACCAACCTCGCGGACATCCTCGAGCGGGTGCTCGACAAGGGGATCGTGATCGCGGGCGACATCCAGATCAACCTGCTCGACATCGAGCTGCTCACGATCAAGCTGCGGCTCCTGATCGCGTCGGTCGACCGGGCCCGCGAGATGGGGATCAACTGGTGGGAGACCGACCCGTCGCTGCAGGGCATGGAGAGCGGCGAGAACGGCGACCGCGACGAGCTCGAGCGCGAGAACCGGGAGCTGCGGCAGCGGCTCGAGCGGCTCGAGCAGCGGATGGGGCTCGAGCAGGGCAGCAGCGAGCAGGGCAGCGCCGAGCAGCGCCGCCAGGAGGAGAGCCGTGCCGGATGACGTGTCGCGCTGGGCGGCGAAGCGGGCGCCCGAGCTGCTGGCGCGCGCGGAGGCCGAGGCGGTCGAGGAGCTGAAGCGGGCGCTGCTGGACGCGGCGCTCGGGCAAAGCGGGCCGCCCCGGGCGGAGCCTGCGGCGGGCGGGCCGAAGGCGACGGCTGCGCGCGAGGGCCGAGCGGCGGCGGCTGCGCACGAGGCCCCGGCCTCGCCGGCGCGCGAAGCCCCGCCCTCGCCGGCGCGCGAGGCCCCGGTGGGAGACGGCTTGTGGGCCTACTGCGTGACCCGCGGGGGCGACCCGCCCGCCGGCGACGGCGTGCACGGCGCCCCGGTCGAGCCGGTCGAGCACGAGGGCCTCACCGCCTTCGTCAGCCGCGTCCCGCTCGCCGAGTTCGGCGAGGAGCCGCTCCGCCGCAACCTGAACGACCTCGACTGGCTCGAGCGCGTCGCACGGCAGCACGAGGCCGTCCTCGAGCGCGCTCTCGAGGACGGCACGATGGTCCCGCTCCGGATCTGCACGATCTTCGCCGACGAGGAGGGCGTCGCGCGCATGCTCGCCGAGCGGCGCTCCACGCTCGACACCGCCTTCGACGTCCTCGACGGCCGCCAGGAATGGGGGGTCAAGCTGCTCGTCGACCGCGCCGCCCTCGAGCGCGCGGCCCGGGCGAGCGCGCCGGACGCCTTCGACGAGGAGGTCGAGACCCGCAGCGCCGGCGGCGCCTACATGCTGCGCCGCCGCCAGGAGCGCCAGCTGCGGGAGCTCGCCGACCGCCTGGCCCAGGACCTCGCCGAGGACGTGCACGCCCGCCTCCAGGACTGGGCCACCGACGCCGTCGTGAACCCCCCGCAGAACCCCGAGCTGTCCGGCCACGAGGGCGAGATGCTGCTGAACGCCGCGTACCTGGTCGAGACGGCGAAGGTCGAGCGCCTCCACGAGCTCGTGCTTGAGCTGGGGGAGCTCCATCGCGGGCTCGGTGCCCACCTCGACCTGACCGGCCCCTGGCCGCCGTACAACTTCGTGCCCCGGGCAGAGAGCGCGCTGGCATGAGCACGACCTCGGTCAGCGCGGAGCGCGACGTTGCGCTCGTGGACCTCGTGGACCGCCTGCTGGGCGGCGGTGTGGTGATCGCGGGCGACATCACCCTGTCGGTGGCAGACGTGGACCTCGTCTACGTCGGCCTGCGCGCGCTGGTGTCATCGGTGGCCACCGCCGAGGAGAAGAACCTGCTGCCCCGGATGGGCGACTCGCTCGGAAAGTCCGCGCTCGACAGCGACGCGTTTCAGGACGAAGCCTTCTCGGATGACCCGTTCAAGGACGACGCCCTCGGCGACGACGCTTTCGGCAACGACGCGCTCGGGAAGACCACGCCGTGATCGAGCTCTACGCCATCACCGACGACCCGGCGCCGCCCGAGCCGCCCCTGGTGGCCGTGCACGGCGAGGGCCTGACCGCGCTGTGCGCCCCCGCCGAGCGCCGGGAGATGACGGCCGAGGTCCTGTGGCACCACGAGGAGGTGATCGAGGCGCTGATGAGGGAGCGCGACCTGCTCCCTGTGCGCTTCGGCACGCTGGTGGAGGACGAGGCCGCGGCGCAGAGGGCGCTGTACGAGCGCCACGACGAGCTCGTGTCCCGCCTCGACCGCGTCCGCGGCGCGGTGGAGCTCGCGGTCCGGGCGAACCGGCGCGATTCCGACGGCGGCCAGTTCTTCCGGAGCGGGGCCGAGTACATGCAGGCCAAGGCACGGCAGGCCGAGGCGGCCGGGCTGCTGCACGACCCGCTCGCCTACCTGGCCCGCGACTCCGTCGTGCGGCAGGGTCCGGAGCTGCTGCGCGCCGCTTACCTCGTGGATCGCGACGCCGTCGAGGGCTTCGTCGAGCTCGTGAAGCGGCTCGAGGCGAACCTCGAGGACGTGCACGTGCTGTGCACCGGTCCCTGGCCGCCCTACTCCTTCACCGAGACATGAGCGACCACAAGGTCCTCCACGCACCATCCGACCTCGACGTGCTGCCACGGCTCGACAACGCCCTCAGCCGCCGCGTGAACGCCGACCCGGAGTCGCTCGAGAAGGGCCTGGCACAGCTCGTGCTCACCGTGGTCGAGCTGCTCCGGCAGCTCATGGAGCGCCAGGCGCTGCGCCGCATCGACGGCGGTTCCCTGTCCGAGGAGCAGGTCGAGCGCCTGGGGCAGACCTTCATGGAGCTCGACCGCCGCATGGAAGAGCTCCGCGAGGAGTTCGGGCTGACCGAGGAGGAGCTGAACCTCCACCTCGGACCGCTCGGGCGCCTGCTCTGAAGCGCTAGCCTCCCCGGCGATGCCAACCTCGCTCGTGACAGGCGGCGCGGGCTTCCTCGGCTCGCACCTGTGCGACTACCTGCTGACCCGCGGCGACCGGGTGATCTGCGTCGACAACCTCGAGACCGGCACGCTCGAGAACATCAGGCACATCAAGGACGGGCCCGAGTTCCGCTTCCAGATGCTCGACATCACGTCGCACTACGAGGTCGACGAGCCGGTCGACTTCGTCTACCACATGGCGTCCCCGGCGAGCCCGATCGACTACGCGCGGCTGCCGCTGCACACGCTGAAGGTGGGGGCGTACGGCACCCACAACACGCTGGGCCTGGCGAAGCGACACCGCGCTCGCTTCCTGCTCGCCTCGACCAGCGAGGTGTACGGCGACCCGCTCGTGCATCCGCAGCCGGAGTCGTACTGGGGCAACGTGAACCCGATCGGGCCGCGCGGCGTCTATGACGAGGCCAAGCGCTACGCCGAGGCCCTGACGATGGCCTACCTGCGCCAGCAGGGAGTGGACACGTGCATCGCGCGCATCTTCAACACGAGCGGCCCGAAGATGCGCCCCCACGACGGCCGGGCGATTCCCACCTTCCTGCGCCAGGCGATGACCGACAAGCCGCTTACCGTGTTCGGCGACGGTTCCCAGACGCGCAGCTTCTGCTACGTGGACGACCTGATCCGCGGCCTCGTGCTGCTGGCCGAGTCCGAGGTGCACGAGCCGGTCAACCTCGGCAACCCGAACGAGATGAGCCTCGTGGAGCTGGCCAAGGTGATCATCGAGCTGACCGAGTCGCGCTCCGAGATCGTGTTCGAGGCCCTGCCGATCGACGACCCGCAGGTGCGCCAGCCGGACATCACCCGCGCGAAGCAACTGCTCGGCTGGGAGCCGGAGATCGACATCCGCGAGGGGCTGCGGCGTACCATCGAGCACTACACGCAGGTCCTCGGAACACCGGCCCAGCGATGAGCAGCTCTGAAGCGAAGAACCTCGAGGCGATCTCCAAGGCAATCGACGCCCACAACGCCGCGTGCGAGTTTCCCGCCGTGGCCATCGAGATGAACCCCTTCGAGGTGGAGCGGCTCGGCTGGGACACGATCCGGGGCCTGCCGATCCGGAGCAATCCCGCGCTCGGGACCGGCGAGTTCACCGTCGTCTGCGCCCGCGGGGAGGGTGAGCCGGAGGAGGTCGTGGAGGCCGTCGCCGAGCAGACCGTGCCGGCCGAGACGGCTCCCGTCCGCTAGCCCGAGACCCGAACCCGCCGCGCGCCCGCCCGCAACTTCGTCGGCCCTCCCGGGATTCAAGGTCCGCGCGGGAATGCCGACGCTATGGACAGATGTCGTATCCGGTCTATTGCAAAGGGCTGTTCTTCCGCACAATCCGCATTACCCTCTGACCCGGCGCCACCTGCGTGAAAGGGCCTCGCATAGTCGTTCCGCGCTTCGTCTCCCTCGTCATAGTCACGAGCATTCTGGCTGGTCTGACCTTCGCCGTCCTGGCTCCGGCGCAGTCGCAGCAACCCGATCACGGGCACCATCTCCTGCTGGTGCCGGCCGATGCCGACGGCATCACGGCGCTCGCGCGCAGCGACGTGCGGGTGCTGGCGGAGTACGAGTCGTTTGCGCTCGTCGAGGCGGAGGGCCGCGACGAGGAGCACCTGCGCCGCGCCGGCGCCGAGCGCCGCGACGACATGCTGACCGTGGAGACGGCCGCGGGCGAGATCGACCCGGTCGAAGACCGCGCGTCGCTTGCCGACAAGGAGGCGCCCAACCGGAACGAGGCGCTCGTGCTGGTGCAGTTCGTGGGGCCGCCGAAGGACGCCTGGGTCGAGCGCCTCGCCGCCACGGGCGCCCGCATCGTCAGCTACCAGGCCGAGAACGCCTACATCGTCCACGCCCGCGGCAACGCGGTAAAGCACGTGGCGGCACTCCAGGGCGCCCACCCCGCCGTCCGCGCGGTGAGCGTGATGACCCCGGCCGACAAGCTCGAGGACGGCACGAGCAGCTCTGGCGTGTTCGCGGTCACCACCGTCGCGGGGAGCGGTGGGGCCGATGCGCGCCACGACGCCTCGCACGCCGGCCCGGTGTCCGGTCCCGCCCCCATCACGGTCGGCGCGCTGCGCACCGACTTCCGGGCGCTGTCGGGCTCCGAGGTGGCCGGGCTGGCGAGAGACCCGGGCGTCGTCGCGATCGAGCCGTACGCCGAGCCGGCGCTGCTCGACGAGCGTGCCGCGCAGACCGTGGCCGGGAACCTGAACGCGTCCTTCGCGCCGACATCTCCGACCTACCGCGATTGGCTGGTCAACACGCACGGCTTCTCGACGACGACCTCCGACTTCGCCGTCGACATCACCGACGAGGGCCTCGACAATGGCGCCATCCCCGCGGCGCATCCCGACTTCCGGGCGCTGGGCACCGGCGCCTCGCGGGTCGCCTACATGTCCGACTACACGAGCGATCCCGACGCGCGCGACTGCGGCGGGCACGGCACCAACGTGGCATCCATCGCCACCGGCTACAACACGACCTCGAGTGCGCCCGAGTGGGAGGACGCGTCCAACTACAACCACGGGCTCGGGGTGGCGCCGTTCGCGCAGGTGGGGGCGTCGAAGATCTTCACCTGCAACAGCACCATGTCCACGACCTGGACCCCGGAGACCCTCGTCGCCGCCGCCTACGCCGGCGGCGCGCGCATCTCGAACAACTCGTGGGGAAGCAAGCAGGTCCTGTCGTTCGGCGACTACAGCCCCATATCGGCCGCGTACGACCGCCTCGTGCGCGACGCGCGGCCGGGCGTAGGAGCCGACGGCGGCAACCAGGAGATGATCGAGGTCTTCGCGGCCGGCAACTTCGGTGACGACGTCGCAGGCGGCTCGAACGAGGGTTTCGGCACGGTTTCGGCCGAGGGGTCGGCGAAGAACGTGATCACCGTCGGCGCGTCCGAGAACGTGCGGCAGAGCGGCACGGACGGCTGCGGCGTCGGAAACGCCGGAGCGGACCGTGCGCGCGACATCATCGACTTCTCGAGCCGCGGCCCCACAGACGACGGGCGCCTGAAGCCGGACCTCGTCGCGCCCGGCACGCACGTGACCGGTGCCGCGCCCCAGCATCCCGGCTATGACGACGCCGAGGTTTGCGACCGCTTCTTCACCGGCACCACCTGGTACTCGCTCGTGTCGGGCACCTCGCAGGCGGCGCCGCAGGTGTCGGGCGCCGCGGCGCTGGTGCGTGACTGGTACCGGCGCACGGAGGCCGGCGAGCCGGCCCCGTCGCCCGCGCTCACCAAGGCCCTCCTCGTCAACACGGCCACCGATCTCGCCGGCGGCGACAGCGGGAAGGGCGGCACGATCGCGGCGGGCCCGGGCCCGGACCAGGGCTGGGGCCGGGTGAACGTCGGCAACGCGTTCGACTCGACGGCCCGCGAGTACCGCGACCAGCTTGCCGCCGACATTCTTGGCACGACGGGCCAGAGCCGGGTGCGGGCCTACTCGGTCCCGGATCCGTCGCGCCCGGTCAAGGTGACTCTCGCATGGACGGACGCGCCCGGGCCGACCACCGGCAACCCCGTGGTGAACAACCTCGACCTCGTGGTGGACGCCGGGGGCCGGACCTACAAGGGCAACGTGTTCGTCGGCGCCTTCTCGCGGACGGGCGGCACGGCCGACCCGCGCAACAACGTCGAGAGCATCTACCTGCCGGCCGGCACCGCGACGCAGATCGGCGTGACTGTCAAGGGAACCGCGATCGCCGGCGACGGGGTGCCGTCGGTGGGCGACTTCACCGACCAGGACTTCGCGCTCGTGGTCTCGAACGCAAACGAGCTGGCGCCGACGCCGGTCTTGTCCGGAGAGGCGCCCGAGCTGAGCGACGCGGGGCCCGGCGGGGACGAGGACGGCACGCTCGAGCCCGGCGAGCAGTTCGGCCTCGACCAGGACATCCGCAACGGCGGCGACGGGCCCGCAACCGGGATCACCGGCACGATGAGCGGCGCCGCGCCCGTCACGTTCACCCAGCCGACCAGCTCGTACCCGGACACGCCCTCCCTCGCCAGCTCGGCGAACGCGACCCGGTTCGCGGGCCAGCTGCCCGGGGCCGCGACATGCGGCGCCGACGTGACCGCGACGCTGTCGCTTGACACCGACCAGGGCGTGCAGCAGATCCCCGTCGTCCTGCCGACCGGATACCCGGGCTTCCCGACGCCCGCCTCGGCGGCGGGCCCGCAGGTCCCCCGCGCCATCCCGGACGACAACAGCGCCGGCGTGACCTCCACCTTGACGATCGGGAACAGCGGGACCATCAAGGACCTCGACGTCAACATCTCGCGGATCACGCACCCGTGGGTCGGCGACATCACGATCGAGATCTCGCACCCCGACGGCACGACGGTCAGGCTCGCCGAGAACCCCGGTGGCCTCGACAACGGCGGCAAGAACTTCGTCGACACCGTCTTCGACGACGAGGCGCCGCTCAACATCTCGTCGGGCGCGGCCCCCTACACCGGAAGCTTCCGTCCCCAGAACGACCAGCTGTCGCGCTTCGACGGCAAGAACAAGCTCGGCACCTGGACCCTGCGAGTGCGCGACCTGTTCGAGGGCGACACCGGCACGCTCGACGGGTGGGGCACGAGCACGAGCACGGCGACCTGCGCGCGCAACCCGCAGACGACGATCACGAGCGGCCCCGCCGAGGACGAGTTCGTGGAGAGCACGAGCGCCGTGTTCGAGTTCACGGCCACGGAGCTCCCGGGCAGCCCGCCCTTCGAATGCAGGCTCGACGGCGGCACCTTCGAGCCCTGCAACGGGCCTGGGCGCCACACCCTCTCCGGGCTGAGCCAGGGCCAGCATGTCTTCGAGGTGCGGGGCATAGACGCCCAGGGGGAGGCCGATCCGACACCCGCCACCCGCACCTGGGCGGTGGACACCGTCGGCCCCGCCGTTGACATCGACCAACCGCTGACCCAGCAGACGATCACCGACCCGACCCCGACCTTCATCGGCACCGCCGGCACCGCCTTCGGAGATCTGCCCGAGGTGACGGTTCGGATCCGGGACGAGGGGGGCGGCATCGTCCAGGAGATGACGCGCACGCCGTCCGGATCCACTTGGTCGGCCACCGCTGCGCAGCTTGCGGACGGGAACTACACGGTCGAGGTCGAGCAGCTCGACCAGCTCGACCATCTGGGCACCGACACGGCGGAGTTCACGCTCCAGGGCGACTTCGTCGACCCGCTGGTTGCGATCAACACGCCCGGCGACGGGACGGCCACGTCGGACACGACCCCCCGGATCGCCGGAACAGCGGGCACGCAGCCAGGCGACGAGTCGACCGTGTCCGTGGACGTCATCAGCGGCTCGACGGTCGTCCAGAGCCTGACCGCCACCCGTGACGCGAGCGGCGCATGGGCAACCGAGCCCTCGCAGCCGCTCGGGCTCGGCTCGTACACCGTGCGCGCCTCACAGAGCGACAACGTCCCCAACACCGGGACGGACGAGATCACATTCAGCGTCGTCGACACCGCCGCGCCCGCCGTCACGCTCGCCTCACCCGCGAACGGCTCGACCACCGCCGACAGCACGCCCGACCTAGCAGGCGGTGCCGGCACGGCCGCTGGGGACGCCTCGAACGTGACCGTCCTGATCCGGCGCACCAATGGCACCCTCGCCCAGAGCGTGAGCGCGCCGGTGTCCGGCGCCGGCTGGTCCGTAACGGCGAGCACGCTCGCCGACGGCACCTACAGCGCCCAGGCCGAGCAGACGGACGCCTCCGGCAACGTGGGGAGGAGCGCGGTTTCGACCTTCACCGTGGACACGCCCGGCCTGCGGCCCGGCGACGAGCCACCGTCCTTACTACTCGCGCCGGCCGAGGAGCGGATGGCCGACGCCCTGGCCGGACGCCTCACCGTGATCGCGGCGTGCGCGGACGCCTGCCGGGTCGCCGCGCGGCTGACCGTGTCCGCCCGCGCGTCGCGCAGCCTCGGGCTGGGGAGGAAGCCGACGGCGCTCGGCAGCGGCCGCAAACGGCTGACGCAGGCCGGCACCGCGGCCACCGCGGTCAAGCTCACGAAGCGAGCCCGCTCTGCTTTGCGCCGCGAGTCCTCGGCGAACGCGACCCTGCGCGTCACCGTCACCGGGGACGGCTCCAACATGAGCCTGAGCCGGACGGTCTCCCTGCGGCGCTCGGCCGGGCTGAGGCGGATCGTCTCCCACGGCCTCCGGCTGTGGGCGCTCTGCTCGGACAGCTGCCCGCTGAGCGGAAAGCTGACCCTCGCGGCCCGCGCCGCTCGCAAGATCGGGCTCAAGCCGAAAGGCTCGGCCCGCATGCAAGTGGCATCCGGCAGGGCCACCGCGGCGGCGAACACGCCAACCCGGCTCACGCTCAAGGTGCGCCGCACGGCGCGAACGGCGCTCCGAAAGGCCCGCCGAGTCGGCGCGCTGCTCGAGGCCGTGGCCGGGCCCCCCGACCTCAGCCGGTCGGCAAAGCGCAGCATGACGCTCCGCCGCTGACCCCCGCTTCAGCCGCCCGAACCACTGCTAGATTGCGAAGGCCGCGGTGGGCGTAGCTCAGCAGGTAGAGCTCCTGGTTGTGGTCCAGGCGGTCGCGGGTTCGAGTCCCGTCGCTCACCCTCAGTCGGGCTGCGAACCGTCGCATTGCGGCGTCATCGGGGTCGGGCCGTGCGAAGCACTGTCCCGACCCCTCTTCCTGGCACTGCTCGGTTCTCGCCCGCTGAGGGTGAGCGACTTCGTCGCTCACCTCCGCATCCACGGTGATCAGGACCGCGTCAAACGCCCCGCCCCGGCAGTCGGTTAGGGTCCGCCTAGGGATGGGAGCGAGGCTACTGATAGCGGCAGGCGAGGCGGCCTCCGGTAGCGACACCCTCCCGGTCGGTATCCGGATCCTGATCGACGCCGCCGACGAGATCATGGTTGTCGCCCCGAGATTGCCGGGACGTCTCGATTGGCTCGCCTCGGCGACCGACGCCGCGACTGAGCGCGCCGACGAGCGCCTGCAGGTCGTGCTCGGGCACCTGGACGAACTGGGCGCCGACGCCGGTGGCCGGGTCGGGGCCGACGATCCGCTGCTCGCGTTCGAGGACGCGATTCGCGAGTTCTCGCCCGACCATCTGTTGGTGGCTCTTCGCGGCAGGGATCGTGCCGGCTGGCAGGAGCGTGGTCTCTTGGACGCGATCCTCGAGCGTTTCGACATCCCGGTCACCGTGTTCGAGCTCTCAGCCGACTAGGGAGAACCGGGTCGGTCGCAAAATGAACGAGACGTCCCCACCCGATCGCTTCCCGTATCCCCGTCAGCTCGTTGTGGGCAGCTTCGAGAGCGAGGAGGGGCTCAGCGATGCCCTCGACGCGCTGAAGCAGCGCGGTTTCGACCCAGACGGCTGGGACGTCCTGCACGGGGAGCAGGACGCTCGCAGCCTGGACCCGGAAGGCACCGCACACGGGGTCGGGGGCAAGATGATCCGGGCGCTGCAGTCGGCGTTCAGCTTCGAGCGCGAGCACGCCCGCGAGTACGCCGCGAGGTTGCGGTCCGGCGACTACGTGCTCGCGGTGTCCGTCGGAGACAACGAACAAGCCAAGGTGCGCGCCGCAGAGGCGATGCGCGCCAACGGCGGCGATTTCATCAACTACTACGCCGACACCAACATCGAAGCCCTCTGAGGCGATCCTCGGTCGCAAGGAGCCACCCGGTCCTCGTCCTCTCGGCTCCTTCGCCCGGCGCACCTGTCCGCGTCGCCCGATGAGTCGACGGTGCCGCCGCGGGTACGTCGCTCCGCCTGCTAGTTCGTCGCCCGCAGCAGTTTCGTGCAGCCCTGCTCGCATCGCCGACACGCTTCGCCGCAGATGCGGCAGTGCCCGTGACGCTCGCATTCCGCGGCGCAGGTCGCGCACGCCTCTCGACAGCTCTCGACCTGCGCCGTCGAGGTAGGGGCGTCGTATTCGGTCTGCCGAGTCGTCACGCGGCCGGTCGTCCCGCAGACGTCTGCGCAGTCGAGGTTGAGCCTGATGCACTTGCGCAGTTCCGCAACGTCTTCCTCGGACAGACATGCGTCAGCACACGCCGTGCGCGTCTGAGCACACTCGAAGCACTCGGCAATGCAGTTCGCGAGCGTCTCGTGATCGACGTTCCCGGGCCATGGATGCGTTTGAGCATGTCGCCCGGATGGCTGGCGGCTGCCACGGCGCTCGACGGCGTCGTCCGTCAGGCAAATGATCTGTTCGTCCCGCCCGATCCGGATACGCCGTTCGGTGCTCGCTACCTCCGCGCCCTCCAGGATCATCCCGGAGTCGTGTCGCCCACCAGGACGTCGTCTCGGCGCTGGAGGGCGACCAGGCCAAATAGCATGCCCGCGCGAGAGAGGTGTGGTGGCATCCGCCGACGCCAAGCCGGTCGTGACGCTGGCCGCCCTGTACGGGGCGGGCGGGAGCGTTATCGGCCCGCGAGTGGCCGAGCGGCTGGGCGTGCCGTTCCTTGACCGAGAGATTCCTGAGGCCGTGACCGAGCGAACGGGCCTTTCGCGAGATGCCGTTTCCGTCGTCGACGAGGCGCCGCGCAACCGCAGCGAGCGGCTGATCTCAACGCTGGGCCGCGCCTCCACGGCCAGTGGGACTGCGGCGGGCGCCGCGGAAGATGTCGAGCTATACGAGCGGCGGCTGCGGGGCCACGTCGAGGAGTTCCTGGCCCGCGCCAGCGAGTCGGGCGGAGTTGCCCTCGGGCGCGGCGGCATGGTGGTGCTGCGCGATCTGCCCTCGGCGCTGCACGTGCATCTCGGGGGGCCACGCGTGGCGCGCGTGAATCAGGGGATGGCGCTCGAAGGAGTCGATCGCGAGACCGCCGAACGCCGCCAGGAGGCCGAGGACGAAGCGCGGATCGGGTACGTCCGCCGCGCTTACGGCGTCGACGGCGAGGATCCCGGTATGTACCACCTCATGCTCGACTCGACCGCGTTGGACCTCGACGTGTGTGTCGAGCTGATAGTCGCCGCCAGCCAGGCTCGCATCCGCACGCAGCGAACGGCGTAGCCCACGTGCTGGCCCCGCGCGACACCCCGACGCGCGAGCGCAAGTCGCTCGACGGCCTCTGGCGGTTTCAGCTCGATTCCGATGGTGTCGGCCGCGACGAGGGCTGGCCGGGCGGGCTCCCGGCCGGGGCGCTGGAGGTTCCCGTGCCCGCCAGCTACAACGACATCTTCGCGGACGCTGCGGTGCGCAACCACGTCGGCGAGGCGTGGTACGAGACGACCGTGCGCGTGCCGGGGCGCTGGGCCGGCGAGCGGATCGTGCTCCGCTTCGGCTCGGCCACCCACCGAGCGGTGGTGTGGGTCGACGGCACCGAGGTCGTCGAGCACGCGGGCGGCTATACGCCCTTCGAGGCCGATGTCACCGACATCGTCGAGCCAGGCGCCGAGCACCGCATCACCGTCGTGGTGGACAACGTGCTCAGCTGGCAGTCGATGCCGCCCGGCTATGTGGACGAGACGCCGGACGGCCCGAGGCAGCGGCTTCTGTTCGACTTCTTCAACTACGCCGGCATCCACCGGACGGTCTGGCTCTACACGACGCCGCGAGCACACGTACGGGACGTGACCGTCGTCACCGGCCTGTCGGGCCAAACGGGGACGGTTCGCTATGCCGTGGAGACGGAGGGAGCGGACGACGTCGAGGTCCGCGTGACTCTGCGCGACGCCGGTGGCGCCGAGGTGGCGAGCGCGAGCGGAGCCTCCGGCGAGCTCACCGTCGCTGACGTCCATCCGTGGCAGCCGGGCGAGGGCTACCTGTACGGCCTGACGGTCGAGCTGTGGGCCGAGGGAGACGCACCCGTCGACAGCTACTCGCTGGCGGTGGGCGTCCGGACGGCAGAGGTCGACGGCACGCGCTTTCTGATCAACGGCGAGCCCTTCTACTTCCGCGGCTTCGGCAAGCACGAGGACACCATCATTCGCGGCAGGGCCCACGACAACGTGTTCATGGTCCACGACTTCGCCCTCATGGACTGGCTTGGCGCCAATTCGTTCCGCACCTCGCACTACCCCTACGCCGAGGAGGTCCTCGACTACGCCGACCGTCACGGCATCGTCGTCATCGACGAGACCCCGGCCGTCGGCATCAACAGCGGACTGGCCGCCGGCGTCTTCGGCGCCGAGCCGTTCCAGACGTTCTCACCGGACACGATCGGGCCCGCGACACAGAACGCGCACCGGGAGGCGATCCGCGAGCTGGTCGGGCGTGACAAGAACCATCCGTGCGTCGTGATGTGGAGCATCGCCAACGAGCCCGAGTCGATCACGCCCGAGGCGCGCGCCTACTTCGAGCCGCTAGTCGACGCGGCGCGGCGGCTCGACCCCACCCGGCCCGTCGCCTTCGCCAACGTGCAGGGCTCAGACCCTGACGTCGACGTGATCACCGACATGTTCGACGTCGTGATGCTCAACCGCTACTTCGGGTGGTACGCGACCTCGGGAGACCTCCCGGCCGCGGAGCGCGCGCTGGAGGCCGAGCTCCGCGCCTGGGCTGAGAAGCACGGCAAGCCCATCATCATCACCGAGTACGGCGGCGACACGCTCGAGGGCCTGCACGACGTCGTCCCCACGCAGTGGACCGAGGAGTACCAGGTGGAGCTGCTCGACATGTCGCACCGCGTGTTCGACCGAGTCGCGGCGGTGGTCGGTGAGCAGGTATGGAACTTCGCAGACTTCGCCACCGTGCCCGGGATCCTGCGCGTCGGCGGCAACAAGAAGGGCGTCTTCACGCGCGACCGCCGGCCCAAGGCGGCCGCCCACTATCTCCGCCGTCGCTGGCGAGGCGCCCCCTGACCTCCCGCGCGCCGCGATGAAGATCGGCCGGGGCCAATACCTCGGCTACGCGGCCGGCGAGGTCGCCAACAACCTGACGTTCTCGACGGTGTCGGCGTTCCTATTGATCTACTACACCGACGTCGCGGGGATCACGGCGGCGACCGCGGGCACGCTCTTCCTCGTGGCGCGGATCTGGGGCGGCGCCACGGATCTGTTCGCCGGCAACCGCGTGGACGCCACCTCGACCCGCTGGGGCAGGTTCCGGCCCTACCTCCTGTTCGGCTCCGTCCCATTGCTCGCGCTGCTCGTCGCGATGTTCTCGATCCCGAGTGGCCTCAGCACCGACGCGAAGGTCGTGTGGGCGCTCCTGTCCTACCTGCTCTTCCAGCTCGCCTACAGCTTCGTGAACATCCCCTACGGCTCGCTGGGGGCCGCCATGACGCAGGACCCGGGCGAGCGGGCGAGGTTCTCCGCGGGGAGGGTGGTCGCGGCCAGTCTCACGATTTTGTTGATCGCCGTCGTGGTCTCCCCCCAGATCTCGGGCTCGGGCGACCTCCAGCGTTCGCTCACGATCACCACGATCGTCTTCGCGGTGGTCGGGCTGGCGCTCTACCTCTGGTGCTTCGCCACGACGCGAGAGGCCGTGGAGCGCGGCGAGGATCGAGCGAGCGTCCGGGAGACCGTGCGGATGGTGCGCCAAAACCGGCCGCTCATCATCCTGTGCGCCTCGAGCCTGCTGTTCCTCACCGGCATGTTCGCGATCCAGACCGTGGGCGTGTACTACGCGCGCGACGTGCTCGGCAACGCCGACCTCTACATCGTGATGACGCTTGTGCAGACGGTCGGCATGATCGCCGCCGCGGTGGTGGTCCCGAAGGCCGTCGACGCGCTCGGGAAGAGGCTCACCTACATCGTCGCCGGCGCGACGGCGGCGGTCGCGGGCGTCGCGGTCGCCGTGGCGCCGGGATCGACGCCGGCGATCGGGCTCGCCTTCTTCGGAGTGCTCGGGCTGGGCCTCGGCGCCATCAACACGCTGATCTTCGCCCTCCAGCCCGACACGGTCGAATACGGGGAGTGGAAGTCAGGCATCCGCGCCGAGGGCGCGAGCTACAGCCTGCTGTCCTTCACCCGCAAGGCGGGTCAGGGCGTGGGCGGCGCCGCCGCAGCCTGGACCATCGGGATCGGCGGGTACGTGTCCGGAGCGGCGAGCCAGAGCGACGCGGCGCTCACCTCGATCAGGGTCGCCGCCGGCGCGCTTCCGGCGGTCACGATCCTGGCGGCGGCCGGAGTGATGCTGACCTACCCGCTGAGCGAGAAGGCAGTGCGCGGGATCGTGGCCGAGCTTGCCGAGCGGCGCGCGCGCCGCGCCGTAGGCGGCGCGGCGCCCGACCTCGGAGCAACGATCTGATGCGCGCCGAGCGGGTCACGGACGCTGTCGCCTACCACGGCGAGGGGCCGGTCTGGTCCGAGCGCTGGGGTGGCCTGCGCTGGGTCGACATGTTCGCCGGAGATGTGCTCTCGCTGGGCCGGGACGGGACGGTCACCCGCCGGCACGTCGGCGAGATCGCCGCCGCGGTTCGGCCGCGCCGCGGCGGCGGCGCCGTGCTCGGCGTGGAGCGCGGCTTCGCGCTCGAGGATCCGGACGGGACGGTCGAGGCCCTGCCCGGGCTGTGGACCGACCGGGGAGTGCGCATGAACGAGGGCGGCTGCGACCCTGACGGCCGTTTCTACTGCGGCTCCATGGCCTACGCGCGCACGCCGGGTGCGGCTTCGCTGTATCGGCTCGATCCCGATCTCTCGGTGCACGTCGTGCTGGAGGGCGTCACGATCTCCAACGGCATCGAGTGGAGCCCGGACGGATCGCTCGCCTACTACAACGACACGGAGACCCATCAGGTCAGCGTGTTCGACTACGACGCCGCATCCGGCCTGACCGGGAGACGCGTCTTCGCCGAGGTCGACGGCCGTCCCGACGGCCTGACCGTGGATTCGGAGGGCGGTGTCTGGGTGGCGCTCTCGGACCGAGGCGTAGTGCAGCGCCATGCGCCGGACGGCGAGCTCGTCGAGGTGGTGGACGTCCCGGCAAGGAAGGTGACAGCCTGCACCTTCGGCGGCGGCGCGCTCGACGAGCTGTTCATCACCACCTCTCAAGAGGGCTTGGCGCCGGGCGATGACCCGTCGGCCGGCTCCCTGTTCCGGGCGGATCCGGGCGTGAAGGGGCTGCCCGCACGCGAGTTCGACGGGTGAGGGCGCTGTCGTGATTCGCACGCTCGTGCTGCTCGGGGCCACGGGTGACCTCGCGGGCCGCTTTCTGCTGCCGGGCCTGGCCGCGCTGCAGGCGGTGGACCGGCTTCCGGACGACTTCGTCGTCGTCGGCGCCGGCCGGCAGGACCGGGACGACGAGGCGTTCCGCCGGCACGCGACGCGGTGCCTCGAGCAGCACGCGGACGACGTGCCGGCACCGGCGCGGGAAGCGATCGTCGGCGCGCTGCGCTACCGCAGGGGCGACTTCACCGATCCCGACAGCCTCACAACGGTGCTGGAGGCCGCTGGGCTCGACGCTCGACCGGGGCCGGTCGCGGTGTACCTCGCACTGCCTCCGGCGTTGTTCGCGCCGACCGTGAGCACGCTCGGGGCCGTCGGCCTCCCGGCGGGCAGCCGGGTCGTGGTCGAGAAGCCGTTCGGCGAGAACCTCGACGGGGCGAAGGAGCTCAATGCGGCACTGGCCGAGGCCTGCGGTGAGGCGGGCGAGCAGGCAGTGTTCCGGGTCGACCACGTGCTCGGGATGGCCACCGTGCAGAACCTCGTGGGCCTGCGACTGCGCAACCCGCTGCTCGAGGCGGTTTGGAACAGCCGGCGCGTCGACCGGGTCGAGGTTCTGTGGGAAGAGGAGCTCGCGCTCGAGGGCCGGGCCGGCTACTACGACCGGGCAGGGGCGCTCAAGGACGTCATGCAGAACCACATGCTGCAGGTGCTGGCCCTGATCGCGATGGAGCCCCCCACCGGGGCCGCTGGACGAGGTCTCCGCGACCGCAGGGCCGACGCCCTGCGCGCGGTGCGTTCCCTGCCTCCCGAGCTGATGACCTCGCTTACGCGGCGCGCGCGGTACACGGCGGGGCGGATCGGCGACCGGGCGATCCCCGCGTACGCCGAGGAGGAGGGCGTCGATCCCGGTCGCCGGACCGAGACCTTCGCCGAGGTCGCGCTCGAGGTCGGAACCGAACGCTGGGCCGGCACGCCCTTCGTCCTTCGCGCCGGGAAGGCGCTGGCCCGGCGCCGCAAGGAGGCGGTCATCCGCTTCCGGATGGACGAGCGGCCGCCGGAGGGCGGCAACGAGCTGCGGATAGGGCTGGACGGGCCCGTGGACCTCGCCCTGCAGCTGACGGGGAGCGAGCCCGGCACGCCACCGCGCCCGGTGCCGCTGACGCTCACGGGGCCGCCGCCCCCATCAGATCTGCCCGCCTACGGCCGCGTGCTGCTGGACGTGCTCGAGGGTGGCAGCGCGCTGTCCGTACGCGGCGACGAAGCCGAGCTGGCGTGGCGGGTGGTGACCCCCGTGCTCGAGGCCTGGGCCGCCGACGCCGTGCCGCTCGAAGAGTATGCGGCGGGCTCGTCCGGACCGCCGCGACGCGGGTGAGGTCACTTCCGACCGCGCCGCAGTGCGGAGTACGCCGTCGCGCCGAGGCCAGTCAGGGCCTTCAGCCAGCGGGGACGCGCGCGATGAAGGCGCGCCGGCATGCGAGGCGCCGGCGGCGGAGTGGGAACGTCGAATTGCCCTGTGCCTTCACGGATCGCATCTACAGCGTCCCCCGGCTCGACGCCGGCGAACGCCATGACATCCGCCGCCACCGCGCGCACGGCCACAGTCGCCGCCCCGCCGCCTGCAGCATCGCCGTCGACCAGGCGCCGTGCCACGTCCACAGCACAGTCCGCCGCGCGCTGACGCACTCCCCGATCGCCGGGCGCGTGCGCGAGCTCGCCGACCACCCGGGCCAACTCATGAATGCTCGACGCCGGTGGGCGACGATCGCTGCCGCTCGTGGCGTGAACCGCACGCGCGAGTTGCACGCAACTGCTCCAGAGCAGGTCCAGGTACGCAGCGTTCTCGGTCTCGCGCACCACCGGCGCCCGCTGGCCGCGCCAGACGGCCGAACGGCGGGCCATGCCGCCGCCAACGCGCCTGACTCGCCTGAGCTCGGCGAGCTCGTCCGGGGCGTCGCGGAGCTTGCTCAGCGCCCCCTCGGCCCGCTCCTCGTCGTCGTGCTCCAGTGAGCCGGCGGAGAGCTCGAGCGCTTCGGCGAGCACGGCAAGCGCCTTCGTCTCCGCCCGGCGCACGAGCGCGACCGGCTCGGGCGAGAACAGGACCTGGCTGAACACGAGCGCGACCCCCGCGCCGATGAATGCGTCCAGCACCCGGTAGACGCCCGGCTCACCATCGGCGACGGCGATCGTGAGGATGGCGCCGACGGCGGCTTGAGCGATCATGATCCGCCTGCCGCCCAGGGCGCGGGCGACCAGAGTCGCGGCGAAGGTGGCCAGGGCCAGGCTGCCGTAGCCGCCGCCGAGGATGAGGAGCGTGAGCTCGCCGGCCACGATCCCCACGATGACGCCGAGCACGAGCCCCAGGACGTTCCGGCCGCGCTCACCCAGCGGTGCGTTGAGGCCGATGAACGCGGCTATCGGCGCGAAGAACGGATCATGGTCGCCGCCGAGCTGGTTCGCGATCGCCCACGCCACGGTCGCCGCTGCCGTGCCCTGTAGCAACGGCCAGGCCGGCGCGACCCAGCTCCGCGCCCACCGCCATCCGTCGCTCACCATCACATCTCAGCTTCGCACGGAGGCAGCACGCCCCCGAGCTCTTTCAGTCCTGGTAGTCGTAGAAGCCGCGGCCGCTCTTGACGCCGAGCCTGCCCGCGTCGATGTACTCCCGCAACAGCTTTCGCGGCCCCTCCGGGAGACCGGTACGCACCGAGGCGTAGTGCTCTTCGATGTTCAGGACCACGTCGAGGCCGACGCGGTCCATCAGCCGGAACGGCGGGATGGCCGGGGCCGTGAAGATCTTCCACATGCCGTCTACGTCCTCCGGCGAGGCGACGCCTTCCTCGACGACCATCAGGCACTCGCGCTTGATCGCCGCCCAGATGCGATTGAAGATGAAGCCGTCGCTCTCGCGCCTGACGTGAAACGGTGCCAAGCCGAACCGGGGGATGCGCTCCATCAGCGCCTCGATCACCGCCTGATCGGTCTTCCCGGACGACATCAGCTCGACCGAGTTCAGCTCTGGTGGCTGTTGGTAGTGCGTATTCAGGACCCGCTCGGGACGCTTGACGTCATCGATGAACTGGCTGGTGGGAAGGGACGACGAGTTGCTCGCGAGGATGGCGTCGGCGTCTGCGAACTCGTCGAGCTGGGCGAACACCTTGCGCTTGAGATCGACGCGCTCCGGGATCGCCTCGATCACCATCCAGGCGCCGCGAACCGCCTCTCCGAGGTCCTCGAAGGCCTCGACGCGACCGGTGCGTGAGTCGTCCAAGTCGAGCGCCTTTCTCGTTTCGTCGATGTGCTCGACTGCATAGTCCCGAGCCTCCTCACGCTGCTCGGGCGACAGATCGAAGATATGCACGTCCGTTCCGCCTGCGGCATAGACCGCAGCGATGCGTCGGCCCAGCGAGCCCGCGCCGTCGATTGCCACGGGCCGGTCGTCTATATCAGTCGGCAGGGTGTAGGGCATGGTGAGCTCTCCTCTCGGTCAGTCGCCGGGGCTCGGCTCGGCTAGTGGCCTTCGCGTGTCCGCTCCGAAAGCCACGATGTCACGCCGGAAGAACAGCGAGAACGTCCAGTCACCGAGCACCCGGAGTTGCCGCGGCCATTGGGGGATCTGCATGAGATGCACGGTGCGGGCAACCCACCAGCCGAGGAGACCGCGCATCTGTATGCCCGCGATCACTGCGACTCCCTTGTAGCGGCCGAGGGTCGCCACCTGTCCGAGGGAGCGGTAGCAGCCAGCGCTGCGGCACGGAACGCAGCGACGGGTAGTAGCGCAGCGCGTCCTGGGCGAAGCTGTGCAGCTCGGCCAGCGTCTCGACCCCGGCATATCCGCCCCCGACGAACACGCAGGTCAGCTGTGCCAGCCGCCGCTCCGGGTCGGTCTCGAGCGATGCGGCTTCGAGCTGGCGCAGCACCCGTTCGCGCAGGTAGATCGCATCCATGACCGTGGTCGCTCCGACCGCGTGCTCGACCAGGCCCGGAATCGGGAACGTGCGCGGCACCGCCCCCACCGCGACCACCAGGTCGTCGTAGGCGACGACCACGTCTTCGTCGTCCAATGCCTCGACGCGAACTTCACGCGCCTCGGCATCGAGCTCGACCGCGCGCCCGAGCACGACGTCGCAGTGCGGGCACATCATCCTCAGCGGCACCTGCACGTGCCGCAGCTCGAGCGTCGCCGCCGCAGCCTCGGGCAGCAGCGGACTGAAGGTCAGCGAGTTTCCGGGGCTCACGATGGTCGCTCCCCGCTCACCGAGTCCGCGAGCGGTGTACGCGCCGCCGAATCCTCCGCCGAGGACGAGCGCGCCGCCCCTCGCAGCGATCCGCTTCACGTTCCGCTACTACCCGCTGCGGGCCTCGCTAGGCGATGATCTTGCCTGCGCTCCCGAAGCCCGTGCCGAGGTCGCCCGGTCACGCCGGCGCGGCTTACCAGAAGCGGCGCGGGTCGCGCAGTAGCAGCTCGTCGGGGCGCTGGTTGCGGTCCACGGCGGGCCTGCGCAGACCCTTCGTCCGTGCCGCGAAGTACCGCGAGATCGATGCAAGCTCGGCGTTCGTGATCGCGTTCGCCCGCGTGCCCGAGGGTGGGTGGCTTACGGGGGCGGCGTGGTCGAGGAGCGTGGAGAAGATGGAGAGCGTCCCGTCGTTGTTGCGCATCAGGTCGATGAGGCGGCTCTCCTGGGGGTTGTCGATGTATCCGGCGGTGGTGATCTGCCAGAAGCCGGCGCGACGGTCGCGCCGAAAGTACGGTGTCATCGTGTTCTGGTGGTTGTCGCCGGCCAGGTAGAGCACGACGTTCGGATAGCGGAGCAGCAGCGCGCGGATGCTCGAGCCCTCGATGATCCGGCGGCCGAGCCCGCTCTGGCCCACGTCCTGGGGCGCCGTCCAGCGCGGCGTGTGCGGGACGAACGGCCAGAACGCGCGCCTGCCGAAGATCGTGAGCAGCGCCGGCAGCAGCGTGAGCATCGAGAGCGCGGCGCATGCCACACCCATCGCGCCGAACGGGCCCATGCCGGAGGTGCCGTTGACCTTCGCGATCGAGAGGCAGAAGAGCGCGGCGATCACGGTCGCCGCCGAGGCGAACACGGCGGGCCCGGCCGACCTCATGGCTTTCTGCGCCGCCTTATGGCGATCGTCCTCGTGGTGGAGCTCCTCCCGGTATCTGGCGACGATCAGCAGCGCGTAGTCGGTGCCGGCGCCGAGCACGATGATCGACATGATCGAGCTCGACTGCCCGTTGACGGTCACGCCGAGCTCCGTGATCCCGTAGCCGATGGAGCGCGCCAGGATCTCGGCGAAGACGACCGCCGCCAATGGGATGAAGAGGAAGATCGGCGAGCGGTAGATCAGGATCAGGAGGAAGATCACGAGCGACAGCGCCGCCAGCAGCAGCGTGCCGTTGATCGACTCGAAGACGTCGATCGCGTCCGCCCCGTAGCCGGCGCCGCCGGTGATCTTCACCTCGAGCCCGCCGCCCGGATCCGAGACCTGCTCGCGCCAGAACTCGACCGGGGCCCGCAGCGTGTCGCCCTGGCCCTCGCCCCTGATGGAGGCGGGCACGAGCGCCGCCCTGCCATCCT
>Ga0081538_10000047_pt1 | contig 112562 bp, 111 predicted proteins | sample TabmetS5T2R1_FD_71022 | JGI IMG/M metagenome (GOLD analysis project Ga0081538, IMG submission 71022) | Tabebuia heterophylla rhizosphere microbial communities from the University of Puerto Rico - S5T2R1 | ecosystem: Host-associated > Plants > Roots > Rhizosphere ... | reverse complement strand
CGAGCACGGCGTCCTGGCGGCCCGCGAACCCCTTGCCGCCCGCCGCCGCAACCGTCTCGAGCTCCCGTTGCAGGGACAGCTCGCGGCGGGCGGCGGCGCGGCTGCGGACGCGACCGGCGCCGTGACTGCAGGAGTCGAAGGAAGCCGGGTTACCGAGGCCGGTGCCGAGGAATGTTCCGGTGCCCATGGATCCTGGCGTGATCGTCGGCGTGCCGGCGGACGCCTTCACGGCGCCCTTGCGGTGAACCCACACACCTCGGTCGAAGTGCGCTTCGAGCGTCGCGTCGTTGTGGTGGATGTCGACGATCTCGTCCCAGCGGATCGCGTCCCCAAAGCGTCGCTCCACGATGGTCCCGACCTGTTCGAGCATGTGCCGGCGGTTGAACTCGGCGTAGTCGAGCCCGGCCCGGAGCGCCCGCTCGTAGCACCGTCCGGCTGGCGACGAGGCGGGCAGCCACGCGAGGCCTGGGTCGGGAAGCGCCTGCGCCTCGGCGTCGCAGTGGGCCAGGGCCAACCGGTGGAAGGTGTCGCAGATGGCGCCGCCGACGCCCCGTGAGCCGGAATGCACCATGACCCACACGTCGTCGTCGGGGCCGGCGAGCAGTTCGATGAAGTGGTTGCCCGATCCCAGCGTGCCGAGCTGCGCCCGGCCGCGCTGGAGGAAGTGGTCGCGGTCGTCCCGTAGCTCGTCTGTCGAGGCAGCCGCTGCCACCATGGCGTCATACGCCGCGTGCAGCAGCGTGTCGACGTGGGGGAGGCGAGCCGGATGCCGGTGAGCGTTGTTGCCCGACGGGATGGTGGATTGAACCCAGCCCATGATGTCGTCTCGGGCGATCGCACCCACATCGCCGGATCGCGTTGCAACCGGTGCGAGCAGGTCGCTCACCGAGAGCGTCGTCGGAGCGATGGCCATGCCGCAGCCGATGTCGTTGCCGACCGCGTATGGGGACAGCGCATCGTCGAGCGCGAGGACAGCACCGATCGGTACGCCGTAGCCCTGGTGACCGTCGGCCATGACAGCGACATGGTGGAACGCGACGGGTAACCGAGCACAGTTGCGGGCCTGTTCACGCGCCCCGGGCTCCAAGCCCGGCGCCCAGCTGTACACCGGCAACGGGCCGTCGTCGATGACCTCAAATGTCACCGCGGGACCTCGCCACCGTGCCCATGGCTAGGCCTTACCCGCTCACGAGCCGCGAGCTACCGATGTGACGCCTCGGTCGCAGCGGCCATCCCCGTGTCGCCGACCGATACCGACGTGGTGCCATCACCACAGATCCCGAACCGGTGCACGTGGCGTGAACGGGCGGCCAGCCGCCGTAGACGCGTGTGGTCCGGCCCGTCCATGGCGATCACCGCGTCGCCCAGCATCCCAGCCAGTGGCCCCTCGCCCCCGCTCTGCGGCCCCGGTTGGCGGGTCCGCGTCAGCTCTTGGCGCCCGCCCGGTATTCGATCAGCACCATCGTGAGGTCGTCGTGGAGTTCATGGGCGGCGTGTTCGAGGACGGCGCGCACCACCCGCCGCAGCGTCTCGGCGGGTAGCAGGTCGGCCAGCAGGTTCCGGGATAGCAAGTCGGTGAGTCGATCCAGGCCGAACCGCTCGGTGCCCCGCCTTCCTCCTTCAACGACGCCGTCGGTGTAGAGCAGCAGCATGTCGCCGGGGTCGAGGGTGAGCTGGTTGACCGCAGGATCTGCGCCGGACAAGCCGATCGGCAGCGCCGGGGTGCTGTCCGCTTCGTGGACCACTTTGCCGCCGCGGATGACCAGCGGGGGCGGGTGCCCAGCCGACACCCAGCTGAACCGACCGGAGCCGAGGTCGAGCTGGCCGAACGCGGCCGTGGCGAAGGTGAGCTCGTGGAACACCGTGGTCAGCGCCTCGTTGGCCCGGACGTAGGCCCCGGGTAGGTCGAGGCCGTTGCGGCGGCTGTTTCGCAGGCTCCCGTTCACCAGATGTGAGATGACCGACGACTCGATGTCGTGGCCGACCGAATCGATGATGGCGACGTGGAGCACGTCGGGGTTGAGCGCGTAGTCGAAGCTGTCGCCGGCTACCTCGTATGCGGGCTCCAGGATTCCGGCGACCATGACCCGAGGTGTGGCCAAGGCCATGGGTGGCAGAGTCATCCGCTGGAGCTCGGCGGCCAGCGACATCTTCCGGTTGCGCCGAGCGAGCTCCACCGAGTCCGTGTATTCGCTCTTGGTCATGACGAGCTGCGCCGCGAGAGATGCCACGTGCTCGACCGATCTTTGCGTCTCCGCGTCGCCGGCATCGTCCGCCGAGAGGTCGACCGCCAAGACGCCGAGGCGGGCGGTCCCGTCCACGACCGGAACCCACATGCGTACCCCACTGTCGGTAGGGATCATGCAAGTCATTTCGAGGGTGAACGCCCGGCCCGCAACCGTTCCGTCGACCCGAAGTGGTGACGACGCCCCAGCGGACGGCCCGAAGAGCTTCAGCCACGCCTGTCCGTGGTCAGCCAGAAACAGATACGAAGAGACGGCACCAACCCGCGCCAACGCCTCGGAGACGGCTCCCGCCAAGTCGGCCGGAGGGAGGTGATGCGCCGTTGCGAGGAGCCACGCCAACGAATCCCCGGCGACCGCCTCGGCGGGGCGCTCCACGATGGCTCAGGGTAGTCCCACATGGCGGGGCCGGACGGGCGAACTTGCGGGCCGAGCCTCGGGCCGTGACGAGTTGTAATCATCCCCCGGCCGCCAGGCGTTCCCAAGCCCGAACTCGGGTAGAGGCCCTCTGTGACCGATCCGGCTCCTGCGATCGGAGCGGCGGCGTGAACCCGCTCGAGCGGGCGGTCCGTCACGTTGACAAGTACCAGCAGCGTCACACACCGCTGGCCTTTGTGGTGGCCGTCGTCCGCAAGTTCGGTGACGACGGCGGGGGGACCCTCGCCACGTCGCTCACCTACAGCGCGTTCGTGGCGGTGTTCCCGCTGCTGTTGCTCTTCGTCACGATCTTGGGCTTCGTGCTCGGCAGCAATCAGGATGCCGAGGATGCGGTCCTGCGCTCTGCGCTCGTCGAGTTTCCCATCCTGGGCGACCAACTCGTCAGTTCGCTGCGGCCCTTGCGTGGCAGCGGCGTAGCGCTCGCGGTCGGACTGGCGGGACTTGCCTGGGGTGGCTTCGGTGTCACCCAGACCGCCCAGCACGCCATGGCCGAGGTCTGGAACGTCCCGGGCGTCCACCGCCCCAGCTTCGTCGCCCGGATGGCCCGCGGTGTGATCGTCCTCGGCATAGGCGGACTGGGCCTCGTCGCCACCTCGGCCCTGGCGTCCGTGTCGACGTTCACGGGCGAGTTGACGCCCGCTCGCCTGGCCGCCGGCGCCGCCGCTGCGGTGCTGAACGTCCTCCTGTTCGTCGCCGCGTTTCGGATCACCACCGTGCGCACTATCGCCACGCGCCAGCTGCTCGCCGGGGCCGCGCTCGGCGGTGTGGCTTGGACCTTGCTCCAGGCGCTCGGCGGCTATCTCGTGAGCCACCAGCTGCGCAACGCCAGCGAGGTCTACGGCTTCTTCGCCACCGTGCTCGGGCTGCTGTCGTGGATCTTTCTCGGTGCTCGCGTCACGCTGTACGCCGCAGAAGCCAACGTCGTGCTCGCCCGGCGGCTGTGGCCACGCAGCCTGGTCCAGCCGCCCCTTACCCGGGCCGACAAGCGGGCCTTGGCCGACATCGCTCGCCAGGAGGAACGGCGCCCCGAGGAGTCGGTCGACGTGTCGTTCGAGGCCCCCGAGGAGCCGGCGGTCCACGCCGAGGCGCAGGGCCCGGATTGAGCCCGCCGACGTGACGAATCCGCGGGGCCGATCGGCTACGGGAGCCTGCGCGACCCTGCAAGGCCTCCGTGCACACGAATGTTGCGAGGGGGCGCCGGCTCGATCGGCGGTTTCGCCGCTACCCGCCCGGATAGCAGGTGGACATCACTCGCCATGACGACCCCGCCATCGACGTGGACGAAGGGCGGGTCCCCGCGGGTCCGGCGGAGCTCCCGGCCCGATCCTGGATCCGGACCCTCGGCCGGACGGCACGCGAGACCAAGCGAGACAACCTCACCGACCTTGCGGCCGGCCTCACGTACTATGCCCTCCTTTCGGTCTTTCCCATGCTGCTCGCCGTGTTGTCGGTCCTGGGTCTGTTCGGGGAGTCGGCGACACGACCGCTGATCGACAACCTTCGTGAGCTGGCCCCCGGTCCCGCCCGAGACACCGTGATCACCGCGGTCGAGAACCTGCAGCGCAGCCAGGGCGCTGCCGGCCTGCTGTTCGTCATCGGACTGGCCGGAGCGCTGTGGTCGGCGTCCCGTTACATCGCCGCCTTCATGCGGGCCGCCAACGTGATCTACGAGGTCGACGAAGGCCGGCCCATCTGGAAGAAGATCCCGGTGCGCCTCGGGATGACGGTGGTCCTCGCCCTCGCACTGGTGGCAGCCACCCTTGCCGTGGTCGTTACGGGGGACCTTGCGGGCCAAGTGGGCGACCTGCTGGGCCTCGACGACACGGCAGTCACGGTGTGGAACTTCGCCAAGTGGCCGGTGGCGATCGTCCTGGTTGCACTGCTGCTGGCCTTGCTCTACTGGGCGGCCCCCAACGTGCGGCACCCGGGCTTTCGCTGGCTGACCCCCGGCGCCGTGTTGGCGATCATCGTCTGGGTCGCCGGATCGGTCGGGTTCACCATCTACCTGGCCAACTTCAGCTCGTACAACAGGACCTACGGAACGCTTGCCGGCGTGATCATCTTCCTCGTCTGGCTGTGGCTCACGAACCTCGGGGTCCTGCTGGGAGCTCAGCTCAATGCCGAACTCGAGCGCGGACGCCAGATCGAAGGTGGGCTGCCACCCGACGAGGAGCCCTTCCTGGAACACCGCGACACCAAGAAGCTGGGCCGCGGGCCCTAAACCCCGGATGCGACGAAGCCGGGACCGCCGACCACAGCGTCGCATCCAAGGTCGCAGCGGCGTAAGGCTCACGTTGCGGCGGTGGCCGCTCTATTCGCGTCCCGGCCCCCGCCCGTTCCAGACGCCCCGCAGCCGGGCGAGACGTTGGTGCACGAGGGCGGCCCGGGCGGCGTTCGCTCCACACGCCCCGTGAACACCGCCGCCTGGATGGGCCGAGGCCGATGCCAGGAAGAGCCCACGAAGCGGCGTCTCGGGCCGGGCCAGCCCAGGCCAAGGGCGGAACACCAGCTGCTGGTGTAGCTGGTAAGTGCCGCCGCCGATGTCGCCGCCGACCAAGTTGAAGTCGGCGGCCTCGAGATCACCCGGTCCCTGAACGTGGCGCGCCAGGACGCGGTCGCAGAACCCGGGTGCGAACCGCTCGATCCGGGCCTCCATCCGCCGCACCACCTCGCTCACGTCGCCGACGCTCAGCGGCCGGGCGCCCCCGCCGCCATCCCGCAACGCCAGCGGGACGTGGGTATAGGCCCAGGCCGACTCGGTCCCGACCGGTGAGCGCGTCGGGTCGGCCGCGGTCATCTGGCCCAGCACGAGGAACGGCTCGGTGGGCAGCCGACCGGCGGCCAGCTCCGCCGCCCCCATCGTCAGCTCATCCATGGAGGCCGCGAGGTGCACGGTCCCCGCACTGCCAACCTCGGGGTCGGTCCACGGGATCGGCGTGCCCAGCGCCCAGTCCACCTTGACCGTGGCCCAGCCGCGCTGGTAACCGGCCAACCGGTCGAGAAACGAGGGTGGGAGATGCCGGGGGTCGACCAGCCGACGGAACAGCACGGCGGCATCGACGTCAGCGAGGACGGCCCAGCGGGCGCGCACGGAGGTCCCGGCGACCTCGACGCCCCGAACCCGGCCGTCTTCCACGACCACATGCTCCACTGGTGCGCCGCATCGCAGCGCGCCGCCAAGCCCCTCCAGGCGGCGCACGAGAGCGGCCGTGAGCTGGCCGGCCCCACCCACAGGCACCGGGAAGCCTCGCTCCTGTCCGAGTGAGGCCAACAGCCACCCGAACATGCCGCTGGGGGCAGCCTCGGGTGAGAGGTCGGCGTGGAGGGCGTTGCCCGCCAGCAACAGCCCACCGCCGGCGCCACGGAAGTGCTCATCGGCCATGCGTCGCACCGGGAGCAGGGCGAAGCGGGCGAACGGCACGATGCCCTGCGGCCGCAAGGCGGCAGCCAGACGAACGGCGGGCCGGACGGGGGGAAATGGCGACAGGAGCGCCCTCACCAGCGGGCCTCCCACGCGCCGCCAGCGGTCGTACAGAGACAGCCATGCCTCGCCGTCACCTGGGGCAAACCGCTCGAGGGACGTCGCCGTCGCCGCCGGCGTCCGGTGGAGGACCGCGGCCGGCCCGTCGCAGGTGGGGTGGGCCACGACGGCGGGGGCCTGAGTCCACTGCAGGCCGTGGCGGTCCAGCGCCAAGCCACCGATGATCGACGACCCCGCGGCCAGCGGATAGAAGGCGCTGAACAGGTCGTTGCGAAAGCCGGGGGCGGTCACCTCAGCGGTGCGAACGGCGCCGCCCGGCTCCCGGTTGGCCTCCAGGACCAGCACATCCCAGCCCGCGTCGGCCAGAAGGTTGGCGGCGACGAGCCCGTTGGGCCCTGCGCCCACCACGACTGCATCCCAAGTCTCCAATCCAGCGCCCACTGCCACCGCCGCTGGCCGCTCAGGCCGGCGGCCCCGGGCGGGCCGCAGCCTGGCCGCCCGAGCTCGGGCCGCGGCCGCCATGCTGGCTGCCGCTCGGGCCACCCTCCAGCGTACGGACCTGGGCGCGGGCCCGGGCCAGGTCGCCCAACCGGCGAAGCGTGGCTCGGTTGCGGACGCGGGTGAGGGTCTCGAGCGGCCACGACCAGATGCGGGCGACGGGTCCGGACAGCGGCTCCTCGGTCATCTCGACGCGCGTCCGGTCGTGCTCCTCCGTCAGCCGGAAAACGGCCCGGAGAACACCCAGCGGGCGAATGCCAGTGGCCAGCTCCAGGCGGCCCGGCAGGTCGTCGCTGAGGACCTCGGTGTGATCGCGGATCGTGACCGGCCCGAACCCAACCGTGTGATGGAAGCGGCTCCGGGGCGCTGGCCACGCCGGGTCGAACCAGCGGACACGGCGGCTACCGACGACCACGCCGTCGTAGGTCCGGGGGTCGCTCAGCACCGAGGCGACAGCGTCGATGGGGGCGTCGAGGACGGCGTCGACGGTCGCCATCACAGGCTCGCCACCGACCGGGTGAGCCGGTCCTTGATGCCGGTGGGGAGGAACCGATTGACGAGCGGCAGGACGTTGCCACCGGCTCCGGGGCGGTACCGGTACCGCGGATGGCCGGCGTGAAGCACGGCGCCGATGGTTTCGGCCGCCCGGGCAACGTCGCTGGCACGCTCGGTCACCCCGCCGATCGCTTGGAGGGCGTCGTCATAGACGTGGGGCTCCAGCGCTTTGGCGCGGCGCTGCCCCAGCTCCTGGCGCACATCGTCCCAGATGGGCGTGTCGATGATGCCGGGCTCGACGGCGATGACCTCGACACCGTGGTGGGCCACCTCTTGGCGGAGGGTGTCGCTCAGGCTGCTCAGCGCGCTCTTGGCCGCCTGGTACCAGCCAAGCAGCGGGACGTGGACCTCGCTCGCGATCGAGGACACGTTGACGATGCGGCCCCCGCCACCACGCCGCATGTGCGGCAGCGCCAACCGGGCCAGACGAATCGGCGCGAACACCATGGTCTCGAACTGGCGGCGAGCCTCGTCGAGAGGGACGTCGCCCAAAGCCCCGGCCGTGGTTACCGCGGCGTTGTTGACGAGCCCCCATGGCTGGACCCGATCGATCAGTTCGCGGGCCCGACGCTCGTCCGAGACATCCAGTACCTCAGTGTCAACCCGGTCGGCCTGACCGGCGGCGGTGGCCGCGTCGGTGGCGGAGGCGAGCTGGTCCGGGTGGTGGACGGCGGCCACCACGGAGAACCCGAGCCTGGCGACCTCCACGGACGAGGCCAGCCCGATGCCGGAGCCGGCACCGGTGATCAGTACGACGCGATCCATGCCCGCCTCTACCCCCCAGCCGCACCTCCAAGCACGCCCATGGACCATCACCGCAGATTCCAGGTCGGCGCCACCGGTGCGCCCATCTCCGCTGGGCGACAGCACTCGCTCAACTCCACCGGCACGTCCGCGGACCGTGGCTGTCCGCCCTTCTGCCTTACGGCCTCGCGGTTTCCGTGCTCGCCGGCCGGGAAGTCGGGCCGCCATGGCCACGACCGCCCGTCCCATGACCGCAACGACAGGGGTGAGCGGGCCGGAAAGCGACAAGCGCGTGGTCATCGTGCTCGGCGCGTCGAGCGGCATTGGGCGTGCCTGTGCCCGTGCATTCGCAGCCGAGGGTGCCCGGGTCGTGCTCGCAGCCCGCGGGGAGGAAGGGGTCGAGCAGGCCCGGCGCGAGTGCGAGGCTGACGGGGCGAGCGCCGCGCTGGCCATGACCGCCGACGTCCTCGACGAGGACCGGGTGCAGCGCGTCGTCGACCGGGCCGTCGCCGTGTTCGGCCGTGTCGACGTCGTCGTCCACAGCGCCAGCGTGATGGCATACGGGACGATCGAGCAGGTACCTCCGACGGTGTTCGCGCGGGTCGTCGACACCGCGATCCTCGGCACGGCGAACGTCGCCCGCTCGGTCCTGCCGACGTTCCGGGAGCAGGGGCGGGGCACGCTCGTGATCGTCACCTCGCTGCTGGCCTCGATCCCCGTGCCGTCGATGGGCGCGTACATCGCCGGCAAGTGGGGCCAGCTCGCGTTGGCCCGCGTGCTCCAGCTCGAGGTACGCGATGCGCCCGACGTCCACGTGTGCACCGTGGCGCCGGGCAGCGTCGACACGCCAATCTTTCGACACGCGGCGAACTTCGCCGGACGCGTGGGGCGCCCGCCCCCGCCGGTCATCTCGGCGGGAAAGGTGGCCCAGGCCGTCGTGCGGACGGCCGACCGGCCGGTCAAGCGCCGATCGGTGGGTCCGGCGAACGGCATCGTCGTTCTCGGCTATCGACTGTTGCCCCGGCTCTACGACCGCCTGGTGGGTCCGCTCGCTCGCATGGCCGTGTTCGCCCGGGACGCCGCGCGGCCGACCGAGGGCAACGTGTTCACTCCCCTGCGGCCCGAACAGCCCGCCGACCAACCGGACAACCGGGGTCTCCACGTCCGAGTTGCGACCGGCCTTCGCAAGCTGCGATCCGGGACATGACTGAGAGGTCACCCAGCATGGTCGTAGAGCTCATGCCCCGGTGGCGGGACCGTACGGGGGATCGAACACGGGCCTGACGCGGCGATGTGCGGTCGGTGACCGAGTTCGGTCACTGGTCTGCGACGCCGTCTTTCCGCTCGAGGGGCCGAACCGCGGGGCCGTTCAGCACGTCGCCTTCGTGCGAGAACCGGGAACCGTGGCATGGGCAGTCCCAGGTCGTCTCGGCGGCGTTCCAGTGGACCGTGCATCCCATGTGCGTGCATGTGATGGACACGGCATGGAGGGCGCCGTCGGGGTCGCGGTACGCCCCGACGGTGTCGCCACGGACCTTGACCATGCCCCCTTCCCCCGGCTCCAGCTCGGCGGCAGAGCCGACGCGCCGCCGCGCGAGCCGGTCGCCCAAGAACCGCTTGGCCACGTGAAGGTTCTCTTCGATGAGCCGCTTGATCGTCTGCGCGTCCCCGATGCGCGTGGCGTCGAACGCTTCGAGCCAGGGATTGGGGTGTCCGGCGACCAGATCGGCGAGCATCATGGCGGCCGCGGTGCCGTTGGACAGGCCCCATTTGTTGAAGCCGGTGGCGACGAAGGTCCTGGCCATCCGGGGTGACCGACCGACATAGGGGATGTGGTCAGCGGTCGTGTAGTCCTGGGCCGACCAGCGGTGGTCGAAGGACTCCACATCGAAGTGCTGGCGCGTCCATCGCTCGAGCTCGCCCCAGCGGCCCGGAACGGCCTCTTCGTCTCCCGTCGGGTGGGTCTCGCCGACGACGATCAGTCCGGGCCGGTTGCCTTCGACCCATGGGCGTGTGGAGCGCGTCGGCGATTCGACGTTGATGTGCATGCCGGTCGGTGCCTCGCCCCGGAGGCGGGCTGCGACTCCGTAGGCACGGCTGGCGCGGGCCTTGGCGAAGAACCCGGTGAGGTCGACGAAGGGAAGAAGTGTGGTGAGCACCACCCGCGCCGCACGAACCTCGCCGTGCGCAGTTTGGACGATGGCATGGTCGGAGCGTTCGACGACGCGGGTGGCCCGCGTGTGCTCGAAGGCGTGACCTCCGCGGGCGGCGAGGCTGCGGGCCAGAGCTGCGGTGTAGCGGCTGGCGTGAAAATGGGCCTGGTGGTCGAACCGCAACGCCACCTCGACCGGGAAGGGGAGGTCCACGTCAGTGGTCAGCATGGCCGGCAACCCGAGGCCGACGGCAGCCTCGTGTTCCGCCTCGATGGCGCCACGTTCGTCGGGCGACAGCGTGTAGACGTAGGAGGGAGCCCGCTCGAACTGGCAGTCGGCCTCGGTCTCGTCCGCGAGCGTGGCGATCATCTCGATCGCGGCCTGGTTCGCATCGGCGTATAGCTGCGCCCGGTGCTCGCCGTGCTTCTGCACCAGTTGCCGGTAGATGAGCGTGTGCTGGGAGGTCACCTTGCCGGTGGTGTGCCCAGTGGTGCCGGCGCCGATGCGGTCGGCCTCGATGAGTGCCACCCGCATCCCGCTGCGCTGTACGAGCAGCGCGGTCGTCAGGCCCGCAATGCCGCCACCGACGACTGCCACGTCGACGACGAGGTCTCCGTCGAGTCCTGGGTAGGAAACCTGGTCGAGGCCGGCGAGCCAGACCGATGAGTGCTCGGGCATTCCGTCTCCTTCCGGACCATGGGGCCGCAGAGTCCCGGTGCCCGGTGGTGCCAACGCGACTCGCCGACGATCTCAATGATGGCGCAGCCGGCGAAGACGATCGCCCTCCAGGTGCGCAGGGGCACCATGGCCGCGATTGGCGCCAAGGCCGAGGAGTTCATGGCCGGCATCAAGGATTGGTTCTCATAGCGCCGCTCGTCGACCGAGGTCGTCTTCGGGTCGCTGGGCGTCAGCCGCTCATCCCGGACTCTCCGCGGATCAGCGTCCACCCGCCGGCCAGCCGCCACCGATGGAGCGTGGCTGGCCATCGCTGCCGCCGAGGCGATCATCCCGTTCTCCTGGCGGACTTCTGCCGTGGCTGCTCGGCGGCGTTGGCCTCGGCGTCGGCGCCCGCCGGCCGATCCACGACCTCTGGTCGCGGACCGCCATGCCAAGGGTCACCACCCCCACCGCCCGACCGGTCCTGGTGCTCACCGGGCAACCGCGGACGACCGCCGGTCCACCCCGCGATCACCAGAACGACAACGGTGATCAATGTGGAGATGACCACGGTGACGACGACGGCCACGCCTATCCCTCCGATGCAAGACGGCCCGACTCAGCCGTCCACGTCTCTCGAGCACCGCGTACCCGCCCACCCCCTGCTCCAAGCGGGCCACCGACGACGGGCAGGCGTTCCTACCGTCCCGCCGGATCCGGGCTCGACAGCCTCCGAACACGGGTGTCTCGCCAATCGCGACGGAACGAGTCCCGCTCCGCGAACACCGCCCTTGCGACCACGGCCTATGCGATGAGTTCGGTCGAGCAACGACGACCCGGTGCGTTGGCCAGACGGCTGTCGGCGGTCAGGAGGGTTGTGTCCAAGAGCTCGGCCAGCGCCACATACGCGGCGTCGTAGACGGTGAGATTAGCCCCAAGCTCCCAGCAACGGTCCAGCAGGGATGCGTGTGACACGGGATCCAAACGCAGACTTCGGAGATCAGCGATGGCCATCTCGGCTCGGCGCTGGTCGAGGTCGCCTGTGGAGGCAAGGCGTCGCCACGCTGAGGTGACCTCGAGATCGATCACATGGGGAGCGGTGAGCCGCACACCTCGAAGCCGCTGCCGGGCATGCTCGCCATCGGGGCCGTCATCCGCGAGGGCGGTGACGACGACGCTGGCATCGACAACGATCACCATGTGTCGCGGTCGGCGCGCACGGCTTCGACGGCGGCTTTGAACCCGGCGCGTCCACCGGCACGGTCGCTCGCCCGATCGAGCAGCTCGTCGAGCGTCGGCGTGTGCGCGTCGTCGATGAGCCGGTTGAGGAGGTACTCCTGCAAGGACTGGCCAGCCACGGCCGCCCGTCGACGGAGCGTCAGATGGACATCTTCGGGCACATCCTTGACCTGAATGCTGGGCACGGTCGCAAGGTAGCGCCAATATGGCGCCAATGCATGTGTTATGGCGCCAATGGCGCCGGGGCCGTGCCGAGTTCCTTCTCGTCGCTCGACGGGGTCGCCGGCGTCGCTGGGGGTGTCGGGCTCAGGGGGACGTCGACGAACTCGGTGACCTCGGACCCGGTGGGCTGGACGTCGGGGTTGGGCAGGTACATCGTCATGGGAGGGTTCCTCCGGCGGGATGTCGCCACGGTCGCGCCCACCGGGCTCGGATCGCCTCCGTGGAGCACCCCAGTCCAACCCCTAGCCCTGGGGCGATGGCGTCCGCAGGCCGGTCAGTACGCTGTGTTCGCCTCGCGTGACCGGGCGAGAGCACGTCTCCCGGAAGGATCCCCTGGTCAGGGCGGTAGTCATGCCCAATCGTCGTCCGGGGCCTCGCCGAGGAGGACCACCGAGACGCGCGTTCCCGTGGCTGACGATGTCGAGGCCGTCCGACCGCTCGACGCCGATGACCTTCAGGCCCTCGAGGCTGAAGCCATGAGCCGGCACGGCGGTTCGTGGGCTGGTTTGGTTGCTGAGCAGCCATTCCGGCGTCACGACGAGCGCGGCCAGCGTTGTCAGGCAGCGAGCGTGGGGTAGATGTGGTCGATCACGCGGTCGACGTAACGCGGGGTCAGCGGGTCGCCACTGACCAGCAGGCGGTAGTAGAGCGCGCCGTAGAGGGTGTCGATCGCCGTGTCGACGTCCAGGTCGGGTCGCAGCTCGCCGCGGCCGATCCCGCGGCGTAGGACCTCACCGGCGGTGGTCCGCCTGGGCGCGATGAAGCGCTCGTGCAGCGCCGTGGCGGTCACGGGGTCGTGCTGGCTCTGCGCGATCAGGGCGATCAGCGCCCGTCCCGTGGCGGTCTTGGTGAAGAGCCGCACGACGCTGCGCATCTGGCGGCGCAGGTCCTCACGGACGGACCCCGTGTCGGGGAAGGGGATCTGCGGGGCGGTCACGTCGAGGACTGCGTCCATGACGATCGCCGCCTTGTTCGGCCACCACCGGTAGATCGTGGCCTTGCTGACGCCGGCCCGTGCGGCGATGGCGTCGACGCTGAGACCGTCGAGCCCGCGGCTGTCGAGTAGCTCGCCTGCCGCGCGCAGGATCGCCGCGGTCGCTCGCTCGCTGCGGGGACGGCCGGGGCGGCGGGTCACTGGTGCGGTCACTGGTCCGGTCGGTTGGTTCACTGTTACCCAAGTCACAAAACGAAACGTCTGGTTTCTGTTTAGCCTATCGAGTGTTCGCCAACCAGGGGAGGTGTCCATGAACACCCATGCAGCACCGGCGCGGTTTCCCGGAGCCCGCGCCGACGATCGCGCACCAGCCGATGACCGGTTCGAGCGGGGTGCGGCCAAGCTTCGGGAGGTCGACGGTGACCAGGGTCTCGCCGTGATCGATGCGTTGGCCGACGTCGCCCCCGACCTCGGCCGCTACGTCGTCGAGTTCGCCTACGGCGACACCTACTCGCGCCCAGACCTCGAGCCCCGGCAACGCCAGCTCGTCACCATCGGCATCCTCGCCGCGCTCGGCGGCGCCGAGCCCGAGCTCACCGTGCATGTCAACGCGGCGCTCAACGTCGGGCTGACACCCACCGAGATCATCGGCGCCATCATCCACGCCGTCCCCTACGTCGGCTTCCCTCGCGCCCTGAACGCCCTGTTTACGGCCAAGGCCGTCTTCGCCGAGCGGGACCTCCTGCCGGTGCGGTCGACAGACCGCGGGGCCGGCTGAGCGCCTTCGGACGGCCGAGGGCTCCGGGGCTCGCCGCGGGAGGCCTCGGCGCGTTGCGCAACCGCGGGGGCGGGCGACCCCCGTGGGCTTCACGCCTTCGCGCTGGTGCGGGGCTCAGTCGTCGGACTGGGTTCGCCGGCGAGGAGCGCGGTCACGATGCGGCGGGCCGTGGCCGTCGGGTCGGCATCCGCCCCGAGCGAGAGGGCACCGTTCAGCCACAGGGTCGCGAAGCCGTGCACGAGTGACCAAGCCGCGATGGCGGCGTCATGCCGGTCGGGTTCCGCAGGCGGGTGGGGAAGGTCGACGACGCCTTCGTCGAGGATGGCGCCGGCACGGTCGCGGGCCGCGGCGAGATCGGGATCGCTGTCGTCGCCGACCGGGGCGAACATCACCGTGAAGTACGCCGCATGCTCGACGGCGAAGCTCACGTAGGCGACTCCGGTCTCGAGAAAGCCGCGTTCCCGTGCCACCTCGAGGGTGTCGGCCAGGAGGGTGAAGCCCTCGGTGGCGATCGCGGTGAGCAGACCCGTCTTGTCACCGAAGTGATGGGCGGGTGCGGCGTGGGAGACGCCGGCACGGCGGGCCAGCTCGCGCAGACTGAGCGCGGCCACACCGTTTTCCGTGATCTCGGCGAGCGCATGCCGGATCAGCTCCCGGCGCAGGTCACCGTGGTGGTACGGCTTGGTCACGGCCTCACCATACCCCGAATCTTGACATTGGCTAGTTATCCGCTATCCTCAAACTAGACACTGTCTAGATCGGAGCCGGTTCATGGCACCACTTGTCATCCTCATGCTGGGCTCGCTCGTGGCCCGCGTGTCAGGCCTCATGGGCGTCGACGCCCTCGACACCTGGCCGGCGGCGCTGCGCGTCGGTCTCGCCCTGATGTTCACTGCCACCGGGCTAGCGCACTTCATCGGGATGCGCGCCGAGCTGATCGCCATGGTCCCAGCCCAGCTGCCGCAACCCGGGCTGCTCGTGACCGTCACCGGCGTGTTCGAACTGGTCGGCGCCGTCGGCCTGCTGATCCCCGCGACCGCGACGGCCGCCGCGCTCTGCCTGGCGGCTCTGATGATCGTGATGCTCCCCGCCAATCTCCACTTGGCCAGGACCGGCACCGACCTCGACCTCATCGACCACACCGTTCCCCGGACGATCCTCCAGATCGTCTTCCTCGCCGCCTGCGCCGGCGCCGCCCTGTGAGCGTTCCTAGAAACGTGCTCTCTGTTCAGAGAGGCCTCGCACGGACGCGACGCGACCGAATGGGCGATCTGTCCGCCGAGCGCGTGGACCCGAAGGGTCGTGGAATGCTCGACCGAGAGCAGGGGCGTTGCCGCCGTGGTGCGGCGCCGCTACGGCCTCCCGTCCGAGGTTCACGTTCGTGTGGCTGCGTACTGGCGCAGGCCGCTCGGTTCGACCAGTCGGGAGATGCTTGTGAAGCACTGGGATGAGATGTCGGCAGGTTGGCATGAGGACTACGAGCGAGGCCGGCCGAGTTACCCGCGCCAGGTGGTCGGTGTCCCCGGCCTGCCGTCCTCGGCCACTGTTCTCGAGGTCGGAGCGGGCACGGGGAAGTTGGCCCGCCTCCTTGTCACCAACTTCGCACGCGTAGTCGCAGTCGAGCCCGACCCTGAGATGCGCCGGTGGTTTGCGGCGGTCTGCCCTCAGGCGCAGCTGCTCGGGGGGACGGCGGAGCAGGTCCCGCTCGCGAACGGGTCGGTCGGTGGGGTCTTCGCCGCAGAGGCCTTCCACTGGTTTGCCCATGAGCGCGCTGTGGCGGAGATCGCTCGCGTGCTGCGGCCGCGCGGTGCGCTGGTCCTGATGTGGAACCGACCCGCCGGACCGACCGAGCCCCCGATCCCTGCGGTGGAGCAGCTGCTCGAGCCGTACTGGCCGAAGGACATCGAGCTGCCGCTCGACCTCGACCCGAATCGGCTGCCACATGCGCGCGAGTGGCCACGCGCGTTCGAGCGGTCGGTGTTCGAACCACTCCAGGAGTCGCGGTTCGCGAACTCCCAAGCCGTCGACCGCGACGGGCTGGTCGCGTTCTTCGGTTCGATGGGTTGGATTGGCGCTCTCGCCGACGATGAACGCCTGACTCTCCTCGCCCAGGTCAGGTCGCGGCTCACCGCCAGCGGCTATCGGCTGCCATTCGAGACGCACGTCCACTGGACGCGACTCGCCGATCCGCGGGACGAGCCGTCCTGACGTAGCACCCCCCACCGACCCACGCTCCTAGGGTGAGGGAATGGCAGCTATCGCACGGATGCGAGCGGTGGTGCTCGATTGCCCCGACCCGCGGGCGCTGGCCTTGTTCTACCGCCAGTTGGTCGGGGGCGAGATCACCCACGCCGACGACGACTGGGTCAACCTGCGGGACGATGGCACGGTCCTGTTGAGCTTCCAACGGTCGCCGGGCTACCAGCCCCCGGTGTGGCCGGACGGCGGCGAGCGGGGCCAGCAGTTCCACCTCGACGTCACGGTCGACGACGTGGACGAGGCCGAAGCCCAGGTCCTGGCACTGGGAGCCACCCGTCACCAGGTGCAGCCGGGCATCGACGAGGGGGCGAACTGGCGGGTCTACCTCGACCCGGTGGGCCACCCTTTCTGCCTCTGCTGGGACTAACCCGCCGATGGGCTTCAGCTGGCTGCTCTCGATCGCCCGCGCTCGGATGACGATGATGGCGTCGCGCATGTCGAGAACGCGTCGGTGGCTCCGACTCAGGGGCATGCTGCAGAGCCTGGGTCGGCGATGACCCGAATGCCGCGACCAACCTCCGTGTCCGCCCCCACTTACGAGCACTGACCCCCCGATCACCGAAGGAGCACCAGCAATGTCACTCGTCCGCGTCCAGCAGATCTCCCTCTCGCTCGACGGCTTCGCCACCGGTGAGGGTCAGAGCCTCGACACACCGTTCGGTCACGCCGGCGAAAGACTGCACGAGTGGGTGTTCGCCACCCGGTGGTGGCACGAAAGGGACGGCCAGCCCGGCGGCAGCGGCGGCGTCGACGACGCCTTCTTGCGGCTGTTCGCTCCTGGGATTGGCGCCGAGATCATGGGTGCAGGGAAGTTCGGCCCGCCCGGATGGCACGAGGACCCGGAGTGGAAGGGCTGGTGGGGTCCCAACCCGCCGTTCCACACACCGACCTTCGTCCTCACCCATCACCCGCGCCCGCCGATCGAGATGGACGGCGGCACGACGTTCCACTTCATCGACGCTTCGCCTGCCGAGGCACTCGAGACGGCCCGCGAGGCTGCGGGTGGCCAGGACGTACGCCTCGGTGGGGGTCCAACGATGATCCGCGACTTCCTTGCTGCCGGGCTCGTCGACCACATGCACACCGTGGTGGTCCCGATCCTGCTCGGCCGAGGCGTACGCCTCTGGGACGGACTGGAGGGACTCGAGAAGGCCTACGAGGTCGAGGCCACCTCGTCGCCCAGCGGAGTCACGCATGTGACGTTCACCCGAGCGGCAGTGTGAACCGCCTCCACAGCCCGTTCCCGATCTTCGACCTACTGGCCACGCTCGACGGATGACGCGTCGTCCATCTCGTCTGGCGGGCTCGGGAACCTGGGCGTTTCGTCACGGAACGGGCGCAGGGTATTCAGCTGCAGCCGAAGCAGCGCCGCCCAGACCAGCAGGAACGCTGTCACGCCGCCGACGACTGCCACGGCCCTGGATGCCTCGGCGGCCTGCAATCCCAGGACGACGATGGCCGCGGCCAGCGCCGCATCTACCGTCGCCACGATCGTCGGGGTCGTAACCAGGAAGTACGCCCACAGCGACCTCCGAGTGGGGGGACCAGCCATGTACGTGACGAACACGCCGCGCTGGTCGTCGTGGTGGTCGGTGGTCAGGTAGCGCTCGAGGCCGGGCTCCAAGGTCAGGTAGGCGCGCCGGAGCCGGTTCATGGCCAGCACCAGCTGGAACTCCTCGGTGTTGATCTGAACCAGCCGGAGGTACGCGGCGACCCCCAGCAGGAACACCACCGGCAGCAATATCAGCGCCAGCGTCGTGGTCTCGCTACCGAAGCCCGTCGCGTCGGCCACCAACGCCACCGCAATGATCGAGGCCGACAACACGGTGAGGAAGACCGTGGCGCGGCTCTGGGCCTCGTTCCAGATCAACGACCTGGCCGACAGCAAACTCCAGTGCTCCGCGGCCAGCAGGGCCGGGGCGTGCGCCCCCAACTCCCCGTCGTTCGCCGCGTCCGCCGCCCGTCTCGCCGCGCCATCAGCGGTGTGCGGCTCCACGGACGCGGATCGGGCCCGGCCGGGATCGTGGTCGGCAGTCTCCATCATGGGCCTCCTTGGTGTCCCGACTGCACCACAGCGTCCCAGAACGCCGGGGTGGGTGGGACGAGACGCGCACCGACTGCCCTGGTGGCCGGCTGAGCATCGTCCGCACTGATGCCGCCGGCCAGTCCGCTGGTTGGGCCCGTGTCCGTGGCCGTCGCTGGAGTTTGGTTCCGCCAGGTTCTAGAGGACCCCGGCCTTCACACCATCGACGCGGAGGCCGGAATGGCGCTCAGCAGCAGTCGGCCTGCGCCAGATTGGTGCCCTATGGCCGGGTCCGGCAGCTCAGCGGACCGCCGCCGCCCGCAACCGCTTGGCGTTGGCGAGGGCCGGTTCCAAGTGTTCGAACCACCTTCCGAGTGCTGCCTGCATGCGGGGGTCGTCCATGTGGTCGCTCATGCCCCGGGTCGTGTTGAGCCGGCAGGTCCCCAGCCAGGTGGCAAGGTCGGGCTCCTGGAGCATCTCGGTGATGACACGGAAGCCGCCCTCGAACGCTGATCCAGTCGATCGACGTTCTGGGGTAGGTGGTCGGCGGGCAGAGCCGGTTCTTGTCGGCGTTGCTGTCGCGGGCCGCCTCGACGAAGCCGACCATGGCGGCGTTGAAGGTGGTGAAACCGCCCATGAGTGACTGGGGAGTGATGCGCGCCGCTTCGAAGATTGGACGAGGCGGCGTGTCCCGCAGCCCGTAGGCGGTGCAGTCGACGTGGACGGTTCCCAGGTCGGTCGGCACCTCGCCGTCGTCGAGCACGACCCGGTCAGTTTCAATGCGGCGGACCCGTCCCTGCCGCACGACCCGCTCGATCTGCTTCAGACTCTGGTGCTCGGCCGCGCTGACGATCGCGCCGCGGAACATCGTCGGCTCGACGGCAGGGTCGAGGCGCAGGAGCTGCCCGGAGGCCTCGAGCCGGCGGAAGAGGTCGTCGAGGTCTTCGGCCTCTGCGAGCGACTGCAGGTCGAACGAGAGGCTCTCGACGGTCGAGGCGACCAGATCGAGCGGTTGCCACGACGACCGGTTCATCAGCCAGGCGTCGCGCGGCCGGACCCAGCGGGTCTTGTCGGGATCGCCGCCGTTGTCGAGCAGGAAGCTGCACGCATCCATGGCGGTCTTGCCGGCGCCCAGCACGGTGAAGCCCGCGGGCGGTTCGGCGACGTGGACGAGGTCGCCTACCGGTATCAGCTCGACGCCGTCGCCAACGACGAACGCCGGCGTGTGGGTCGCCGGCACGGACGTCTCTAGGTAGGTGGCGTCGACGACCTTCTGGCGCACCCGCACCGTCGTCGTCTCGCCCGTGAGCCGCGAGCTGAAAGCGTGCTCGCCAGCGTCGTGGCCGAGGTAGTCACTCTGCCCGAAGAAGCGGACCTGCCCCGAGCCCACCAACTGTTCCTCGAGCACCCGCCGGAAGTAGTCGCAGATCTCCGCGCCGGTGGCCCGCTCGTAGAACCCCGCGTTCGGTCCCGCCGGGTCGATCGTCTCGGTGCCCAACGGTCGTGAGTTGACGCCGTAGGTGGCCGACGCCTGGTGGAGCCGAACGAAGGGGTAGGCGTCGTTCCAGTGCCCACCCGGCCCGTGGCGCCGGTCCACCATCACGACCTCCACGTCGGCATCGGCGATCAGCGCGTCGGTGAACGCCATCCCCGACGCGCCGGCGCCGATCACCAGGTAGTCGGTCTCGATCTCCGCCACACCCGCCACCGCCTGTCGCTCCGCTGTCTCGACTGAATGCCTAACACGATCGCGCGGCTACATCGTTCCAAGCCGGGGGCGGCATCTTGGTCCCTTGGTGCATCAGCCCCAGCGGGGTTGCTCGTCGGGGTTGATGCCCAGGCTGAGCTTGCCCACGACCTCGTGGGTGAGCATGGGATTGCCGGGGTGGATGCGGCCGAGGCGCGCGTCACGCACCAGTTGCTCGAGCCGGTTCCGTTTGAAGATGCCGGCGCCGCCGCTCACGTCGAGGGCCCGGTCCACGACCGACCACGCCTGGCTGACGACCGCGTGCTTGCAGGCCATGATCTTCACCGGCCAGTCGCCGCCGTGGTCGACGCCCATGGTCCAGTCGTCGCACACCCGGTCGAGGTGGGCCTCCGCACCCTCGATGGCGATGCGCATCTCGGCCACGGCGTGCTGGACCTCGGGGTGGTGGGCCATCGACCGCGTGAGCCCCACCGACCTCCGCTGCGGGAGCCGGGCCACGACCTCGTCGTAGGCCCGCCGGGCCACGGCCAGGTAGATGCCGGCGAACCCGAGCAGGGCCCAGGCGAACAGGGCCACGTGGAAGGGACCGGCCCCAGCGAAGCCTGCCGGGCAGACCATCACGACGTCTTCATCCGGGATGAACGCCCGATCGAGCACGGTGTCCTGGGAGGCGGTCGCCCGCATGCCCAGCACGTCCCAGGTCTCCTCGATGTGGTAGCGGGACGCGTCACGGTGCAGGAAGCCGTGCACGACGCGGGGCGCGGTCGGATCCGATGTGTCCATGGCGTGCACGCCCAGGTAGGTCCACACGGGCGAGAGGCTGCCGAAGATCTTGTGGGCGGTGATCTCCCAGCCCCCGTCGACCCGATCCGCCGTGGCCGACGACAACAGGACCGGCACGTCGTTACCGGCCTCACCGTGACCGGCGGCCAAGACGTGGCCGGCGGCGGCCTGGCGCAGGATCCAGTCACCGCCCGGTGCCTCCATGCGCCGCAGGTCGGCGGCCAGCCCCACCCAGTAGAGGTGCATGTTGACCGCTAGCGCCGTCGCCGGGGCGTGGTAGGCCAGCCGGCGCTGCAGCCGGTTCACCTCCGTGAGACCGAGCCCCGCGCCCCCCAGGTCGGCCGGCAGGGCCACCTTCAGGTAGCCGCTGGCCTGCAGCTCGTCGAAGTCCTCGGTGAAGAAGCGGTTCTCGCGGTCGTAAACGGGCGCCCGCTCGTCGAATCGGCCGAGCATCTCGTCGGTGACCACCTGAGCCGTCAGGTCGGTCGTTGTCATGGTCTCTCTCCTCGTGTCGTGTACCGCTGTGCGGAGCCCGTGTCCGAGGGCGGCCGGCGGCGGTGATCGGGCCAGGCGCGGCCATCGGTGATCGCTTCAGTCGTCGTCGCTCCCTTGGCGTCGTTCTGCATCGACGCGGTGATGCGACCATGTGCGATTGCGGTTCGATTGCAGACGTGCCTGCGTGGAGCTGGTCAAGCTCGTCCACGTATGCCGAGTGGCCGGGACTCCTGGCGTCCTGCCCCCTGCGCCATGCCCGCGAAGTGCTCGGGTTCTGCAACGGACCTGCAATCGACACGTGCATCGTGGACAACGTGCGCGGCGCCCGGGTGACACGCTGGTGCCCGATGAACGGCGGCGAACGGATCGACGACCGCTTGGTGGGCTGAGGTGAGCTGGTCGCCGTGACCACCCAGGCACCCCAGCAGCCGCGGTTGCGGATCAGGCTGCTCGGCACCTTCGCGGTGGAACGCGACGGTGTCGTCCTGCCGGTCACCGAGGTCGGCAGCCGCAAGGCTCGCACCGTGCTGAAGATCCTTGCCGCGCACCGTGGCCGGGCGGTGTCGATGGATTCGTTGGTGGCGTCGCTGTGGGGCGATGCGTCGCCGGCCGACGCGGCCGCCAACGTGGCCACGCTCGTCAGCCGATTGCGGGCCGCGTTGGGTCAAGGAGTCATCGACGGCTCTCGGGCCGGCTACCGGCTGCTGACGGGTTCCTCGGTGACTGTCGACTTGGACGAGGCGGCCGGGTTGGTGGCCGAGGCCGAGGTTCGGCTGGGGTCAGGACAACCAGCGCTGGCCACGGTGGCCGCCGCCGCGGCCAGCGACCTGCTCGGCCCGGGGACGGTGCTCGAGGACGAGCCCGATGCCGACGTGGCAGGCGAGGCCGGTCGCGAGGCCGAGCAACTGTCCCGGCGGGCACGCTCGGCGTGCTGGCGCGCCGCAGCGGCGGTGGGCGACCACCGCCGCGCCTTGGCCGTGGCGACAGATGCCACCGCGGCCGACCCTCTCGACGAGGAGGCGCATCGGGCGATCATCCTGGCGTATCACCGGTTGGGCGAGCCGGGCGAGGCCCTGGCCGCGTACGAGCGGCTGCGAACGGTGCTCGTCGAGGAGTTGGGCGCCGACCCGGGATCGGAGACGGAACGGGTGTACCGGGCGGTGCTCCGAGGCGAGCCCGTCGAGGCCGAGCCGCCCGCAACGCCGCGGCGGGCCACGGCGGACAAGGCGAGCCTGGTTGGTCGCGCCGGCGAGCTGGAACAGATGGTCGGCTGGTGGGCGGCGGCGGCCCGCGGCGCCACCACCTGCGTGCTGGTGTGCGGCGAGGCCGGCATCGGCAAGACGACGCTGGCTGGCGAGCTGGTCCGACAGGCGGAGGCCGGCGGTGCGGCGACGCTCACGGCTCGCTGCTATGAGGCCGAGCGTTCGTTGTTCCTGCAGCCGGTGCTCGATCTCGTCCGAGCCGCAACCGCGGCCATTCGGCCCGACCGGTTGCGGGAGGCCGCCGGCGACTGGGCGGGGCCGCTGGGTGCGCTCGTTCCGGAGATGAACCGCCTGCTGCGCCCGATCGGCTACCAGCCGGCGCTCGCCGAGCTGGAACGACGCCGGACGTTCGAAGCGGTGGCCGGCTTCCTCGTGGCCCTGGCCCGGGAGCGACCACTCCTCGTTGTGCTGGACGACCTCCACCTCGCAGGCGCATCGACCATCGAGCTGTTGCATTTCCTTCGGCGGTTGGAGCCGGCTGCACCGTTGCTCGTGCTGGCCACCTTGCGTGTGGAGGAGGCGGACGAGGCACTCGAGCAACTGGGGTCCGTCGCGGCCGTGGTCGAGTTGGGGCCGCTGCCGGGGTCCGCCGTGGTCGAGCTGGCGGCGCGCATGGGCCTGCGCGACCGCGCCCTCGAGGTGCTCTCGCTCACGCGCGGCCACACGCTGTTCGTCGTGGAGGCGTTGCGGGCGCTGACCGAGGGCGCCGACAGCCAGGCGATTCCCAGGTCTCTCCAGGCCGCCGTCGTCGCCCGCGCCCGGCGCTGTGGGCCCGGGGCCGAGGAGATGCTGCGCGTCGCCGCCGTCGCGGGCAGCTCGCTCGACATCAACGAGATCGCTGAGCTCGCCGACCGGTCCACGGAGCACATCGCCCGGTGCGCGGAGCGGGCCCACCGGGCGCGGCTCCTCACCGAGGTCGAGGGCCGATACGAGTTCGAGAACGAGCTGGTCCGGTCGGCGCTGTACGAGACGACCCCCCTCCCGACACGGGTGCTGCGGCACCGTCGCCTCGCCCAGCGCAGTGCCGACCGGCCGGAAGCGGCCGCATCCCATGCTGCAGCCGCCGGCGAATGGCAGCTGGCCGTGACCTACTGGGTGGAGGCCGCCCGGAGGGCGGCGTCGGTCTTCGCCAACCGGGAGGCCGACGCCCTGCTCACCAAGGCGCTTGATTCGGCAGCGTTGATCGACGCACCATCGCTCGCCGCGCGCGCCCAGTTCGAGCGCGGGCGAGCGCGGCTGGCGCTCGGTCACTACGAGTCCGCCACGGCCGACCTGGCCACCGCCCAGCAGTTGGCCAGCGCGCTCGGCGACTCGAGCTTGGAGGCAGCCGCCGTCGAACAGCTGGCGTGGGCTGCGTACCACGCCCGCGACGGACGCGCGTCCCCGCTGGCGGAGCGCGCTGTCAGCCACCCATCGGCGGGTGCTGGTGCCCGGGTGTTGTGGGGCCGGGTCCGAAACATGTCGGGGGACGTGGTCGAGGCCATCGGTGCGCTGGAGCACGTCGTCGCCTCGGCGGACGATATCGACCCGTCGGTGTCGGCGACCGCAACCAGTTACCTGGCAACCGCGTTGTGTCATGCCGACCGCTTCGGCGAAGCGGCGCGCGTGGCCGACGAGGCCATGGAGCGCTGCCGGCACACCGGGGCGCTGCGAGCCATGCTCAGTGCCCGCATGTTCGGCGCCATGGCCCGGGCCAACCTCGGCGAGTTCGGTGCCGCCCTCGAACTGGCGACGCGGCTCCGCGACGAGGCTCACCGCTTCGACGCGCCGTTCTACCGACCCCGGGCGCTGAACGTCCTGGCCTGGATCTGGCGGGAGCTGGGCCAGGCCGAGCTGGCCCGGGACCTGGCCACCGAGGCATTCGAGACCTGCTCCGGAGGAGAGGGGCGCGATGCCGAGCGTGAGCCTGCCGCCAACGCCCTACTCGCGCTGGCCGACTCCGCCGTGCTCGCCGGTGACCCCGCCACCGGGGTCGACTTCCTTAGCCAGATCGACCCCCTGCTCAGTCGCGGCGTCGCCTACGCGTGGAGGATCGAGCTGCGGCAGCTCGAGCTGCTGGCTCGTCTCGACCCTTCCAGGGCGGAGGAGCTGCGCGACGTCGCCCGCCGCCGCGGCTCCACGAAATACGAGGCCCTCGCCCTCGCCCATCTCGGACGGCCCACCCAGGCCGCCGCCGTGGCCGCCCAGACCGGCTCCGATTGGCTGTTGGCCGCGGTCGCCACGCCGGACGAGGCACGCCAGGCAGTCGTGCGGCTCGCACAGCGGCTCCCCGCAGAGCTGCGCGCCGAGTTCCTCGCACAGGGAGCGCTCACCCACCGACGCCGGTAGCTCCGCGGGACGTCACGCACGCTGGCCGACCCCCACGATCACAGCGGCGTGCCAGTCCAGCTCGTCCTCAGCGAGGCCCGCGAGCGCCGTGGCCGCCTCCTGCCTGACGGCGCGCTCATCGGCCACGAGACCCGCCGTCGATGCCATTGACAACCGGTAGTCGAGGAAGGCCTCGGTGCCGGGCCACGGTATGGTCACCGTGACCGTCTCGACCTCGCCGTCCAGTCCGGCCCGTTCGAGCAGCCCGGCCACCCCTGCCACCGACCCGACGCGATCGGCCAACGAGTCGACGACCTCACCCATCGTGGATCGGGATCGGCCGGCGTGGCGCTCGAGCGTGTTCAGCACGATCGTCTTGGGCGCGTAGCGCGGCTCGGGCCGGGCCCACGTCGTCACGCCGACGACCGACGCCACGCGGGCCATCTCGGTGACAGCCGCTGCGGGGTCGGGGAAGTGGTTGATGCCGAACAGGCTGACGGCGGCCGCGAAGGAGTCGGCTCGAAACGGCAACCGCTCTGCGTCGGCACGCAGCCGCCTGCGCGCCGGGTTGTGGCGCAGCTGCCCCATCGACAGGTCGAGGGCGACGGTGTCGTGAAAGTGGCGGCCGGCGGCCCCCGCCCCGGCCGCGACGTCCAGCACGGCGCCCTGGACCGAGCCGAGCGCCTCGATGAGGGGCAGGGCGAGATACCGGTAGACGACCCGGTCGCCAGCGCGCGCGAACCCGTCGGCGGATCGGTCGTAGGCGGCAGCGACGAGGCGCTTGGTGTCGGATCCCGGAGTCGACCAGCTCACCTCGAGTCCAATGCGTCGATGGTCTCGCGCACCCTGGCCGACCACCACGCCAGACCGGCGCGCTCGCGTTGGCGCACCCGCTCGTCGGGTGAGTCGGTGGCGCCGAGCGCCTTCTCCCAGCCGAGCTGCGCCAGTGCGCCCAGCAGCGCCAGACGCAGAGCCTCCTCGTCGTGGTCCGCACCGCCCGCAGCCCGGACGTCGGCAAGCAGGTCGTCATGGGTGGCGTCGATGGAGGCCGCGTTGATGGCCAGGAACCAGGCAAAGTCCACCGCCGCTGGCGCCCACGTCGTGAGGCTGCCCCAGTCGAGGACCACCACCCGACCGTCGCGGAGGCCGAGGTTGGCCAGCTTGAGGTCGCCGTGGACGAGCGTGCACGTGCGGCGGGTGAGGAGCCGGGCCAGCGTCTCGGGATGCTTGTGGACGTGCGCCACCGCGTCGGCGACCTCGTCGGGTACCAGATCACCGAAACGGTCCCACCCCCGCAGGGTGAGGGCCGGAACGGCGGCGTCTCGAGCGAAGCGTGCCGCGACCGACGGTGACAGGAAGCGGTACAGCTCCGCCAGCGGTGTGAGCCCATCGGGGGGCGAGCCCCGCCGGAAGGTGCGGTGGAGCTCAGCCGCCGCCGCCAGGATTCGCCGGCTGTCGGCCCGGGACAGGCGGCGACCGCCGGCGAACAGGTCGGCCGACACGTCCCGCATGACCACCTTCGAGCCATGCTCGCCCGCAGGCCCCACGGCCAAGACGGCATGGTCGATGACCTCGGGCACCCGATCGAAGACGCCGGACGACCACAGCACAAACACCCGGCCGACGTCCCCCGTCGCGAGCGCGATCCAATCCGACGCCGGGTCGATGTGCTTGACCACCAGCCGCCGCCCGTCCTCCAACTGCACCTGCTCGAGCCGCGCCCCCGACCTGCCGTCACTGGTCAGGGGTCGACGCCAGGCAAGGGTGCCGTGCACACCGGGCAGGTGTCCGCTCGTACCGACCGACGTCGTGACGTCGCGCTCGTTCACCGAAGCCAGTCTCGCGGCCCCCATTGCAGGCCGGTTGCAGGTCGAACCGTCGCCGGATTCGGGGAACGCCCGCCCGGTGCCGAGACCCACTGCTCGAACGCGCGCACCCCGCCCTCCCGGACCAGAGGGCGTCCCGGCCCGAACGACCGACCGTGGGACGTCAGCCGACGTAGCCGACCGTCGACGAGGTCGGCAATCCCCGTCCACACTGTCCAGTAGCGCGTGGCGCCGGGTTCGACGGGTTCGGCATCGGCAGCCACCGGGAACACGTCGTCGCTCTCGGCGCTGTTGCCGCCGACACCCGAAGGAGTCCCCATGCCCCAGATCGCCGGGTTCTCGCACATCAGCCTCACCGTGACGGACCTTCCGTCGACGAAACGCTTCTGGACCGACGTCATGGGATTCGTGCTGGCCATGGAGGTCAGCGACTTCTGTCTGTTCCTGGACCCGGCGTCGTTCACCGCGGTTGGAGTCAAAGATCACGACGGCACCGCCGAGGGCACGTTCGACGAGCGGCGGCCGGGCTTGGACCACTTGTCTTTCGGGGTGCCCGACGTTGGCGAGCTGACGGCGTGGGCCGAACACCTTGCAGCCCACGAGGTCGAGCACTACGGGATCGAGGAAACCGATCTTGGGTACCACCTCAACCTTCGAGCGCCGGAAAGGATCCCGATCGAGCTCTTCGTGCTCAAAGCCGAGGCGGCCGCGACCCTGGTGGCTGAGCCGGCCGAACCCAGCGGATGACCGGTGAATGCGCCGGGCTAAACGATCCCGTCGCAGTTCGGGTCGGCGACGAACACACCATCAACGAGACCAGTGTGAACATGAGCCGTGTGCGACGGGAACACCCGGATGAAGTCGAACTGGTCCTGGGCGCTGGCCACTACCAGCACATGGCAGTGCGGGCCTCCACCGAACCCGGAGTCGTTACGGCCAGTCGAGTTCTCCCCTTGGCCGGGCTGGTTAGGTTCTGCCGATGCCGCAGACGCAAGTCCAAAAGATGTCAGCGTCACTACGGCAGCAACCAGGAACGCTCGCTTCATGTCTACCCCTCCGCTGCAATGGGTCCTCTCCACGAGTACTACTCGACGCACCCACCCGCGGATTCATCTCCGGGCGGCCACCATGTCACGCGGCGATCGGCGTGGCGCTACCCGGTGGTCGGGTGGGGTTCCTACCCCGCGACCTATGGGCCGGACCGCACCCGCTCGAGTCGTTGCGGAATGCCGTCGCGGACGTGCTCCCAACCGTCCTCCCGTTGCACGAGGTAGGCAGCGAAGGCGCAGGGGATGCCACGAGCGCTCAGCGCATCAGCCGAGTCCATCAGTTGAAAGTGGAGATGCGGGGCGGTCGAGTTGCCAGTATGGCCAACCCGTCCGAGCACGTCACCGACGGACACGCGCTGGCCTGACCGAACGGCGACGCTGCCCGGTGCGAGATGGGCATACAAGGCGAAGGCCTCGGCGGTCCGGACGGTGACGTGATTTCCAGCGACGCGTATTTGATCGATCGATGGTGGGCCCGTCATGTAGGCGCGCGCCGTCCTGAGAGCGGCCCACGACTCCCTTACGGGATGCACCCATTGGCGCTCGGGCACTCCGTCGATCGCGTCGACCACTTCGCCACCCGATGCCGCGTGGACCGGTTCACCCCACCCGTAGCAGTCGCGCGTCCGACCCCCGACCAGGAACCACCGCAGCGACCCGGCGGGGTGGACACGGCTGCGCTTGCGCTCATCGGTACGGATGAAGTCATACGCGTAGCGCATGCCGAGCACGTCGGTGCCGTGACTCGGTATGCGTGGGCGGGGGTCTGCTCGACGGTCCATTCGCCTCGCAGCGGGAAATCTACGACGATCGGATGATCCAGCTCACTCAAGACGATCGGCCGATCAAACGCCCCCGAGACCCTGCCGGACGAGTGGGTGCCGGACACATGGTCGTACGTGCGGGATCTCGGCCGCACATCCACCGTCGACCGCGCTGCATTGGCTCACCGAGGACACTGTCCGGCGGGTGTACGGCGATCTCGCTGGCTTGGTCCGCCGGGGTGGGGTGCTGGCGCACATCGAGCAAATGCCGTTGGTCGAACTCCCGCGCCTCGGATCCCCGCTCGCCGAGTTCGAGCAACGACGCCAGACGGATACGGATGGCCGCCAGGCGCAATCTCCCTTCCCTTCGCGCGCGCCGGGAGCGAGCATGTCGAACGATGGCGCGAAGCGCATCGCGCGCTCATCGTCAATGCGAAGGGCAATGCCACCACGATCGACACGAGCGTGCGTGTGGCAAGGTCGCGGGGTGGAGGCCGTCGAGATCCGGGATCTGGCGCACCGCGAGTTTTCGCGCATCGGCGAGATCGACCGCACCGAGCGCATCGACATCCTCTTCGAGCAACATGGCACGGAGCTCGTGGCGCGGCGAGGGAGTTGGAGCGCGTCCGCCTGGGATCCGGACGGACAGGGCGAGCACTCCGTCGACGCGCAGCGCCAAGCGCTCGTGCACTACGCCGACGCGGGCGGAATCGCGCGAGGCGCGTTCTCGGGCGGACGGCTGGTTGGGATCGGAGTGGTCGTGCCGCACATCCGCCCCGCGATCGCGCAGCTCGCGTTTCTCCACGTGAGCCACGACTTCCGGGCCGCCGGCGTCGGCGGCAGACTGTCCGCCGACCTGGAACTGGTCGCGCGCCGGGCCGGTGACACCGAGATCGTCGTCTCCGCGACGCCGTCCGAGAACACCGTGCGCTTCTACCTGGGTCGCGGCTACCGGCCCATGGCGCGGCCGCTACCGGAGCTCTTCGAGCTGGAGCCCGAGGACGTCCACATGGGAAAGGTGATCTGAGCCACCGCTCCATCTGGCGCGAAGGAGTCGGGGTCGTTCGGCGTCGTGTCGGCTACGCACCGCGCGGCGTGCGACGGCCGAGGAGGTGGTCGGAGAATCAGCTGGGTCTTCGTCGCGGGAGCTGTCGTCTGCCTGTGGGAGTGTCACAGGAGGAGTCGACATCTCGTCTCTATACGGTGACGGGGACCAGTCAGGAGTTGCCATGAAGGTTTTCGTTGCCGGGGCCTCGGGTGCGCTCGGCGCACAGTTGGTCCCCCAGCTGGTGGCCGCTGGCCACCAGGTCGTGGGCATGACCAGGACCGCGTCGAAACAGGATGGGCTGCGGGCGTTGGGGGCGCAGCCAGTGGTGGCCGACGCTCTCGATGCCGAGGCCGTGGCCCGGGTGGTGGGCGAGGCGGAGCCGGAGGTGATCGTGCATCAGCTCACGGCGCTGTCCGGGAAGATGAGCATCCGTGACGCCCGGCACCCCGAGCGCTCCTCCATGGCGCAAATGACCAACCGGCTGCGTACCGAGGCGACGGACCATCTCCTGGCCGCCGGCCGCGCCGTGGGGGCACGGCGCTTCGTGGCGCAGAGCTTCGGAGCCTTCCGGTACGCCCGCACGGGCGGGCCGGTGCAGACCGAGGCCGATCCCCTCGATCCCAACCCGCCGGGGGCGATGCGGCCAGTGGTGGAGGCGCTCCTCTACCTGGAGGAGGCGGTGACCACGATCGATTGGGGCGAGGGTCTGGCGTTGCGCTACGGCGGCTTCTACGGTCCGGGGACCGGGATCAGCCTGGCTCCGGACGCGGAGATGGCGGGGCTGATACGCAAGCGTCGGTTCCCGATCGTCGGTAACGGTGGTGGGGTCTGGTCGCATGTTCACATCGAGGATGCGGCGGCGGCGACCGCCATCGCGGTCGAGCGCGGCGAGCCGGGCATCTACTACATCGTCGATGACGAGCCCGCGCGCGTGCGGGAGTGGCTACCGGTGCTCGCGAGAGCACTGGATGCCAAGCCACCAAGGCGTATCCCGCGGTGGCTGGGGCGGCTGGCAGCCGGTGAGATGGCAACGCTCATGATGACCGAAGTGCGGGGTGCCTCGAACGCCAAGGCCAAGCGCGAGCTCGGCTGGCAGCTCCGGTATCCGAGCTGGAGGCTGGGCGTCACCAAGGGGCTCCGCTGAAACCATTTCGGGGTGCCGAGTGGGGACGAACCACCGCGCCAGATCTGATGCCGATGCGCCTTACGACGACTTGCACAGAACGCCAGGACCATAACGCCGTGACAGCGGACCACGGCCGGCGGTATTCGAGCTCCGACCGCCCATGGTCTTAGGGGTGGTCGGACATTGGCTTCGGCGAGCCCGACGATCTTGCTCTTGTCGTCGATGACCTTCCACAGCCGGCCGCCACCCCCGACTTCGTACTGCCGCTGGTCGCTGTCTTCGCCGTTGCCACCGCGTGGTTCACCTGCGGAGGCGCTGTGCGCGGGCTCGGCACCCGGACCGGGTCCCGGTCCGGGTGCCGTTCACGCCGGCGTGACCTGACGTGCGGTAACGCCGCGATCTCAGCGCCGACGACGTATCCGGGTCAGCAGGCGACCACCGCGTCCACGATGAACCCCTGTGCCACGACGCTGCTGTCGCTCGTCAGCTGAACCGAGCCCGTCGGCGTCGTGATGCACGGCGAGGTCGCCCCGCGGCGAGCGAGGCCGGTGTACGTCGCCAGCACGGCGCCGTTGCCGTCCTTGACGAAGACGTAGTCGAAGTCCTTCTCGGTGTCGAGCAGGCTGAAGTGTAAGGCGAAGCCTCCCGTCCCGTTGTCGTACGTCCAGGTGCAGTCGGCGTTGTTGCCGTAGGGATGCGGCGACTCGAACGGGATGGTTGCGTTGTCGTCACCCACACAGGGAGGAGGTGGCGGCACGGCCGGCGTGCATCCGTTGTAGACGCCCACAGCGGTCCACGCGTCCCGGATGGTCTCCCTGTCGGCGCCGGCGGCCGCCACCGTGGCGTTACGGGCGTCGCAGAAGTTCGCGAACTCCGGCAGGCTCGTGAAGCCGTCGTAGAAGATGTCGGCTGCTCGATCCACGCCGACACCGCTCACGATCACGTCGCAGTCGGCCGTGTGGGTGGCGGGGTGACCATTCTGGGCGATGCATCCGGCGTTTTGCCCACCCGCCAGGGTGAGGTAGTAGGCGTGGTTGGCGATGCCCGAGTTGCTGTGCACGAACCCGTTGTCCTCGGCCCCGACGAGCAGGTCCGAGTAGTGGTCGGGATCGTTGTCCTCGGCGGGGTCCGCCATGTTGCGGAAGCCGGGGAAGACGTCGGGCGAGAGGATGACGTCCTCGCCGATGAGCCAGTCCGGGGTCCCAGCGGGATCCCGTCCGAGCGCGTCGGCGTAGAACTCGATGGTGTTGCCCATCATGTCGCTGAACGCCTCGTTGAGCGCACCCGACTCGTTCTCGTAGATGAGGTTCGACGTGAACTCCGTGACACCGTGCGTGAGCTCGTGGCCGACGACATCGAGGCCACCCGAGAGCGGGATGCACGTGCGAGCGTCGCCATCGCCGTAGGTCATCTGGATGCCGTTCCAGAAGGCGTTGCAGTAGCGGTTGGCGAAGTGCACGGTCGAGATGATCTGCATGCCCTCGTCGTCGATGCTGTCGCGACCGAAGGTGCTGCCGTAGAAGTCGTCGACGACGTCGGCGTAGTAGTGGGCGTCCACACCCGGCCGCTGGTCGGGGCTGCGGAACGCTGACTGCACGAAGTCCCAGTGGTCGTCGGCATCGACCATGATGGTTCCCCGAACCTGCCGATTGCCGGCGTCATAGGTGGCGCGACGCCCGTCCGGCGAGATGAGTTCGAATCCACCCCCGCTCGCAGGCCGGGAGTCGACGGACTTCGTGTCCCCCTTGACGCCGATGCCGTCACCCTCGGCCACGGCATCGAAGGCCTTGCGGAGGGCTCCGCTGCTCCCGTCGATCCACCGCACAGGGCGGCTGTCGGCACGCAGGCTCTGCACCTCGTAGAACAGCGATGCGGTCGCCGGGTCGAGCCGCAGGGTCGTGCGCCACTGCCCGCCACCGCCGATCTCCCGTTCGACGATGGCCCGCGCCTGGCCCTTGCTGATGGAGGCCGTGTTCTTGGCTTGGAGCCCCGGGAAGTACGCGCCGATGGCGGTAACGACTGTCCCGCTCGCATCACGCGTGACGGTGATCTGGCCGCCGTATACCGAGGCTCCGTCGACCATCTGCTGGTAGCGCGTGACGCTGCGACCGCTCGAGTCACTCCAAGACCGGACTGCGACCACGTCCGAAGGAACGCGGAACTCGCGAGCCTCCTGTCCGCTCAGGGCGAAGGAACCCCACGTTCCGCCGTCCGCGGCCCCCGCGGGCGACGTCTGGAATCCGGTCACGACCGCCAAGACGGACACGACGATCAGTACGACAAGGAGATGGCGTCGGCGCATGGCTCCCCCCCAAAAACGTGTTCCTTGGCCGGCGCCGTCGACGCCGTCTGTCCGGGACTGTAGCCGGAGAGTGACACCCGATGCCTTGGATCACCCGCGAGCTGTATATCGGATGCGCGGATCAGAGGTCAACCTGCCCACTGACTCACGTGACCGTGTTACCACCTGTCCAGAAGGTTCATTTGGCCGATCGAATTCGCGGCGGCAGATGCGCACCAAGCGACAGCTGGAGAAGTGGATCGAGGTCGTCGTGTCCTACGGCCCGTCGCTGCCGCCGAAACAGCCGACGCCGCAACGAGAGACGTCGAGCCACAAGTGCCGAGTTCTGCCGATGAGTTCGGTCTCTGACCAGCGTCTGAACCGTTGGGCGATGACCACCCCGCAGGGGCGGAAACGTCTGGTCTCGGAGTGGCGGTTTCCGACGCTCCACGTGGACAGGATGGTGAAACAGCATGGATGCCTCGGACGCGCCAGCCAGTGACGTGCCCACCCTGTACGAGTGGGCCGGTGGGTTTTCGGCGTTGCTGCGCATGACCCGGCTGTTCTACGAGAAATACGTACCGGCCGACCCGCTGCTGGCACCGCTGTTTGCCGAGATGGCCCCGGACCATCCCGAGCGGGTCGCCTCCTGGCTGGCCGAGACCTTCGGTGGACCCAAGCGGTACACGGAGAAGTACGGCGGTTACGACCGGATGGTGTCCCAGCACGTGGGCAAGGCACTGACCGAGGAGCAGCGTGCTACGTGGGCACGGCTGATCATCCGTTCGGCGGACGAAGCCGGCCTGCCCACCGACCCCGAGTTCAAGGCGGCGTTCGTGTCCTACATCGAGTGGGGCACGCGGATCGCCGTGGAGAACTCGACACCCGGCGCCACGCCGCCCATGCACATGCCGGTGCCGCGTTGGTGGTGGGTGTGCGACGCCACCCCAGGATCGCGGGTATCCGCCCTGGCGGCCGGGGCCAGCGACGAGGAGCCGGTCCGGCTTCCGGGACCCGACGAACCGGTCGACTTCACCCACATCAGGGCGCTGTTCCGCCGCACGGATCGCCAATCGATGAGCTTCGCGTTCGACCTGTGGTCCCACGACGACGTCAGCCGCCACGCCGATGCCATCGTCGAGCGTCTCGACGCCGGCACGATGCCCTGCGACGGGCCGTGGCCACCAGAACGCGTCGACGTCTTCAAACGCTGGATCGCCGCCGGCAAACCCGGCTGACACCCGGCCGGGCGCTCCACGCCATCCACGAGCCATCGGCCATCGCCGTACGCTCGCGGGAGCCCGATGCCCGCATGTCTCTCGCCAGTCCCCTCTCCACGGTTCGACCAGCCCTCCTACCGCCAGTGGCGAACGGCAACGGCGGACGTCGTCACCGATTGATCTGCTGCAGGGTCCAGGTGTTGCCATCGGGGTCGATGAACCCGGCGTAGTGCATCCCACCGAGCTCGATGGCCTCGTCGACGTCGACGCCGTTGTCGACCAGGTGCTGGCGGGCCTCGCTGATGTCATCGACGACGAGATGAAGGCCACGAATCGTTCCAGGCTCGCCGTCGAGCGCCGGCAGGCCGCGGGTCAGACAGATCGAGCACGCCGAGCCCGTCGGTGTGAGCTGCACGACTCGGACCCCGCTGGTCGGCTCCACGTCGTGGTCGACGTTGAAGCCGAGCTGGTCGGCGTAGAAGGCCTTGGCCCGGTCGATGTCGCGGACCGGGATCGGGACGAGTTCGAGCTTGAGCTCCACTGCGACCACCTTTCGGGGACGATCTGCCGACACGATCCCGACGTGTGGCGTTGGCCCGACTGGACATCAGCGGGCGGTCGGGGCGCGTCATTCTGTCATTCTGCGGTCCGGGTGCTGAGGGTGAGCCATACGGCGGTGGCCAGGGCGGCCAGGCCGACCAACACGGCCACGTGGCCGGTGGGGTTACCGAGGTCGAGCCACGGTTCCTGGATGGAGCGCACCACGTGTGTGAGGGGCACGGCGTTGGCGATCGAGCTCATGGGGTTGCCCATGGCGTCGGGGGGTGGGCCGGCGCCGCCGAGTAGAAAGAAGGGGAAGAACAGCAGCATGCCCAGCCCCTGGGCGGACCGGGCGCTGGGCAGGGCCATGCCCAGTGCGATGCCGATGCTGATGAAGGCGATCGCCCCGAGCAACGTGCCGACGACGACGCCTATGACGTCGTCGGGCTCCGGTAGTCCGTACACCAGGTGGCCGGTGGCCAGCAGGACGGCGACGGCCACGACGGTTATGACCATGGCCACGATGGTCCAGGCCGCGGGGAGCGCCCAGCGCGGGTACCGACTGACATCGAAGCGGCGCAGCACGCCCCGTTCGCGGTAGGACGCCAGGTGCACGGGCAGCATGACCAGGCCGATGGCGGCAATGACAACTCCGATGTAGGCGGCGATGTAGTAGTCGGAGGGTAGGGCGCCCTCGAAGTTGGGGTCGTCGTCGTCGAAGACCCCGCCGAGGATCACCACGGTCAGCACGGGGAAGGCGAAGACGAACGTGAGCACCATGGGCTCCCGCACGAACAGCTTCAGCTCGGTGATGGCCAGACGCAGCAGCGCACGCATCACGACACTCCTTCAAGAGTGCGGCCCGGGGCCGGGCCAGGTTGGCCGTTGGCGTCGGAGTCGTTGATCAAGGCGATGAGCGCGTCCTCCAGGTCGGGGTGGTGGACCCGGAGGTCGGGTGGCCCGAGGCCGTCGTCGCCCAGCACCGACGCGCACACGGGAGCGATCAGCTGGTTGGTGCCGACGACCCGGATCCGCCCGCCGTGGCGCTCGACTCGGTGAACACCGGGCAAGCCCGCCAGGGCGGTCGGGTCTAACGACACCGGTGGCGTGAAGGTCAGCATGGTCGAGTGGGCGTGGCGGGCGACGAGCTCCGCTGGCGTGCCGGCGTCCACGATGCGCCCAGCTCGCATGACCGCCACCCTGTCGCACAGGGCCTCGGCCTCGTCCATGAAATGGGTGACCAGCACCACGGTGGTTCCACGCTCGCGGACGTCACGGATGGCAGCCCATACCTCGCCGCGGGCAAGAGGGTCCAGGCCCTGGGTGAGCTCGTCGAAGAACACCACCCGCGGGCGGTTGAGCAGGGCCAGCGCGATGAACAGACGCTGTCGCTGCCCGCCCGACAGCGAGGCGAAGCTCGAACGCCGCAATCGCGCCAGGTTCCAGGCCTCCAGCAGCCGGTCGGCGGAACGGCGATCCCCGTCACCGAACAGCAGCAGCGCCTCGTCGACCCGCAGCCGGTCGGGCAGAGCTGACGCCTGCAACTGGCTGCCCACGAGCATCCGCAGTCTCGAACCTGCGGTCCGCGGGTCCAGGCCCAGGACTTGCATCCGACCGCGGTCCGGTCGACGCAGGCCCTGCAGGCACTCCACGGTCGTCGTCTTCCCGGCACCGTTCACCCCGAGGATGCCGAAGATCTCGCCATCGCTCACCGTGAATCCCACGTCGTCGACCGCCAAGCGGGAGCCGTAGCGCTTCGAGAGCCCCTCCACCTCAATCACCATCGACATCGACGTTCTCCCGGCAGTTGGCTCCAAGAGCAACGAACGGACCACCCGCCAGTCGGTCGACTGCCCCACAGTCGCGTCCTCGCAGAGGTTGCGCCCATAGATCGGGTGTCATGGTCCACAGCGCTCGACGCCGGCTGGGCGGGGTGGTGACGCGGAGACGATGTGCCCCGGCGCTCACCTGACACCGACGGCTCGCTTCATGGGCGCGTGGGGAGCGCGACGGGCGTCCTCACGGAGGATGGAGTTGAGGAGCTCGAGATCGTAGCGTTCGAAGGCGTCGAGGTAACGGGCGAGGAGCTCCCGTTCTGGCACATCCTCGGGCGGGTACGGATCGGTCGGGCTGGGCTTGCGAGCGGCCAGCGTCGAGCGGGCTCGTTGGAGCGCGCTGTTCACCGACGCCACGGTCGTGTCGAGGAGCTCCGCGACCTCGGCGGCTTTCCACCGCAGGACGTCCCGCAAGATCAGCACCGCTCGTTGGCGGGGTGGGAGACCCATCAACGCGGCGAGCGCGAGCCCGACGGCCTCGCGCGCGATGACCGCCTCGGCGGGGGTCGTTGGCGCGGCAGCGACGGGACCGGTGGAGGTCGCGGCCACGTCCATGGCATGCTCCCGGGCCGACGCGGGCACAGGGGCCAGGTCGTGGACGACGGCTTCGAGGTACCGCTCGTGGCGCTGCCTGGCGCGGAAGCTGTCGAGACACACGTTGAGGGCGATGCGGTAGAGCCACGATCGCAGGGTGGCCCGGCCCTCGAAGCGGTCGAAGCCGCGCCAGGCGCGCAACAGCGTCTCCTGCACGGCGTCATCTGCCTCGCACGATCCGACCATCCGACCACAGAGAATCGTCAGCTCCGCCCGATGCTGCTCGAGCCGACGCTCCGCCGCGACGGCACACGTCGGGCGCGGTTGCCGTCGGGGCTCATCGTCGTGCGTCAGGGGCTTGACCGTGGGCATATCCCTCCGGCGCTTGTCGCGATCATCAGGGAGGTGCGAGACCCGGCACGCAGCCAGTGAGCTCCGGCCCCGAGGGCCAGGCGGCGGGCAACCCTCGGAGATGCTCTGCGCGCAGCTGCGCATCCTCGACGGCTCCGCTGACGATTCCGAGTCCAACGCGATGCGATGGTCGAACGCCGCCGGCCCCCGGCGCTTGGACCGAGTTGCGCGTTTGGGCGCCAGCCTTCAGCGCGTCGGGTGCAGCAGCTCGCGCAGGCGGGTTGGGCTGGCGCCGAGCTGGGCCATCGCAGTGCGGGTGAGGTGGCTGTGGTCCGCGAACCCACACGTCGCCGAGATCGTGGACAGGTCTCGCTCTCCTTGCTCGAGGAGGTCGAGGGCCGCCCACAAGCGCGTCCGCGCCCGATACTGCCGCAGGGTGACGCCGGTGGCCTCGTGAAAGATCCGGCTCAGGTGGAACGGCGAGCAGCCGACGTCGCGCGACAGGTCGATCAGACTGAACGAGCCGTCGGCTTGGTGCAGCACCTCCAGCACTTCGGCCGCGATCTGGCGGTGACGAGCGGCGGTCCTGGACCGACGACGTGCGGCCGGCGCCGCGTCCACGTTCAATGCCGCCCCGATCACTTCGACGGTCCGCATCTCCACGTCGCCCGAGTCGTCTCCCATCCTGAGATCGCGGCGCAGGAGGCGGTGCAGGAGGTCGAGGCGGGCGTCGACAAGCCGTTCTCCCGACGGCCAGTCCCCACCGTCGACGGCATCGAATCGGTCGACGTCGACGTAGATCGCTGTCGAGGCGTGGGTGCGGGTGATCCCGAAACCCAGCACTTCCTCGCCAGGACGGCGGAAGCTTCCGGAACCTCGATCGACGAACTGGGTCATGCGCCCGGTCGTCAGTCGATAGGCGCCGTCGATGGGCAACAGCACGCCGAACGAATCGGCGTACAGCTGATCGGACCACTTTTCCGAGCCGTAGTCACAGCGACGGGACTCGATCCTGATTCCACCGCCCGACCAGAGCTCGGTGTGCGTGCACTCGACCGTCACAACAACCGGCCCGTGCGGTGGCGCCGGGGGTGGCGCTGATCGACCTTGGGTTCTGGTCTGCACCTGACCCGCTCCAACCCGTTCGTCTGCAAGCCGATGGCAACGGTGGCGCGCCGGTCAGTGCGAACGCCCGCTGCCTCGCGCACAAGGGGACTGCCCCGCCGCGAACCCCACTCGCCGTAGTGCCCGCGTCGGCGGCGCAGAGCTGGGCTCCGAGTCACCGAGGACGAAGCTCCACGGCCGTGTGCTCGCCGGACGGCGTCCGCAGGGCAATCGCTCCGAGTCACCGAGGACCAAGCTCCACGGCCGTGTGCTCGCCGGACGGCGTCCGCAGGGCAATCCAGATCATCGTTCGGTGATCCAATCAGGGGATCGATCAGCGCGTGGCCGACCGAGTCGGGTCGCAGTCACCGCTTCGCCACCAACGTCGCCACCACCTGGAACGATTCGCTTCCGGCGCCACGCCCTTCGAGCCTACCCGGAGCGTGCTCGCCGACTCCGGCCGATTCTTGGCATCACGGTGCCGATCCTCGCAGGCGAAACGCACCACCGATCTCGGAGCCAGAACGCGGCTCGGTCGTCGACGAGGTGCCGTACCGGTGGAGCAGCACGTGCAACGCCGGGCGGTCGGCGCCGTCGAGCATCCTCAAATCGCTCGCGCCACGCGCCAGGCGGAGTGGATGGCACCCTCGATGTAGCCGACCTCCCCCGCGTCGCCGATCACGTGGACCTCCACGCCTCGCGCTTGGAGCATGTCGGCCAGTGGCGCGCCGGCCCGCACTGCGTCGGCGATGACGACGGCGTCGGCGGGAATGCCGCGGCGGCTGTCGCCGACGTCGTAGACGACCCTGACGTCCCCGACGGCCGCAACGCGGCCCTCCGGCGAGGCGAGGTCGGCGACGACGTCGGCGCCGCGCACGTCGATGCCCACGACCCGGTGCCCTGCGGCCTCCAGCCGCCACTTCGTCGCCGCGCCGATGCCCGAGGCCGAACCAGTGACGACGATGGTTCCCATGGCCGTCAGCCTGCCAGCCGTGCCGGGTCGTGACGTCAGCCCAGTCGTTGTGTCAGGAGGCACCTCCGGGACGTGGCAGGTGCTGCCGTCGGTGGTGCCGGTGGCGGCGATGCCGATCTGGCCACGATCGTTGATCCCGACCGCGGCGGCGTCGCAGCGCCCGGGGCGTCGATCCGCGTGTACCGGCCCCGCTCGAGCATGAAGCTGCGCAGCTTGGGTGTCGAGTCGAGATAGACGCCCGCGACGCAATCTGCGCGGCAATGCCCCGGACTTTCCTTCGCCGAGGCGCAGGCTGAACGCAGCTCACTGCCGAGGCGACTCGAACCGTCGCCCCACCAGCACGGGGCTCTCACGATGAGAGCCTTGCCTGGTCCCGTCGTCGCGAGCGCAGGACGTTGCGTTGATGGTCGCGGGGCAGGGGTCTAGGCGTTGGCAAGCGGAGCGTCGCAGTCGACATACTCCTGGCCGCAGAGCGTGGCGATGTCGTTCATCAGCGCGTCTGTCGCATCGCGTAGGTTGGCTCGGTCGTTGGCGTCTTGCCGGTCCAGCCGCAACGGTGTCCCGAAGCGGACCTGCACTTCCTTCTTGACCCGAGGTAGCCGTTGGTCAGGCGCCTGGACCTGTTCGGTGCCGACAAGCCCGACGGGCACGATCGGTGCGCCGGAGGTCGCGGCAAGCCGGGCAGGGCCCAGGGTGCCGCGGTGGAGCTTCCCGTCGCGCGAGCGGGTGCCTTCCGGGTAGACACCTACCACACCGCCATGGGCGAGCACGCCGAGAGCGGCATCGAGGGCTCGGCGGGCTCCCGATGGGCTGCCGCGCCGTAGCGGGATCTGTCCAGTCGAGCGGAAGATCCATGCGGTGCGCCGTCGATCGAAGTACTCCGCCTTGGCCAGGAACGACACCTGCCGGTCGATCACGTGGGCCAGGAATATCGAGTCCATGAACGAACGGTGATTGGCCGTGACGATGGCGGCGCCGTCGGGCAGCCGGCGCTCGCCGTCGACCTCGATGTTGTAGAGCCGGCGCAAGGGACGGCTCAGAAGTGCCTTGGCCAAGCGGTAGCCGACCGGACCCGAGACTCGGTCCATGGTGCGCACCCCCGTGCTCGTCGCGGCGCGTTTGCGGTAGTCACACGCCTTGAGAAACCTGGTGCAAAGGGCTTGGTGACGTTCGGCAAGTCCCCCCCGGTCGGCCCGTGCGAGTCACACGAGCACGCGCCTGCGTTCGATGAGCAGCGTGGCCGGCCTGCTCGCAACTCGGCCGACGGCGGAGTGATGCCGAATCGCGCGTCCACGCTCGCGCTGATCCTCCATCGAGTCAAAGGCGTCCGACCGGCCCTTGGGCCGGTGCACGATCCGACTCGGCTGTGCATCGTCAAGCTGGGGATCTGGGACCGTCGACCAGATTCGACGCTCGTCGCGATCAGCGACTCTTCAAGAACTGGACCAGGTCAGCCTTCTCTTTCGCCGTGAGCCCCAGTCCGAAGCAGCCGTTGTAGTGCTCGACGACGGCGTCGAGGGTTGGGAAGCGGCCGTCGTGGTAGAAGCCTCGCTTCGACTTGGTGAAGATGGCGTGGAGCGGCGGCGTGACGTAGGCGTTATCGGGAGTGCGGCTCGCTTGGAAGCCGTCGATGCAGATCTCTTCGGGCTTGTGGGCGTTGTACCCGGGCTCGGCCGTGAGGGGCTCGACGTGGCAGCCCGCGCATGTCCCCTTGCCGTTGAAGATCGCTTCGCCCCGACTGGCCGCCGCCCGGTTGAAACTCCCCCTCGGGGGTTCCGGTGGCTCGAGGCCGAGCTGGTAGAAGTGCAGCGCTCCCAGCTTCGACGTGATCAGGTCACGGTCGTTGCGGATGTTCCAGCGTCCCGTCCGGGCGGCGATGGGGTACTTGGCCGGGTCGTTCAGGCGCGGGTCGTAGAAGTTACCGATCCCCATCATCTGTGTGTTCGCCACGTAGGCGTTCCAGTACGTGACGGTGCCCCACCCGGCACCCCAGGTCGCGAGGTTGTGGCCGGCGAGGCCAAAGGCGGGCGGAATTCGCGTGGCGGCGGGCTTGCCGTCGGGCCGAAAGGCCTTGCCGTCATGATTGAGGATGGCGTCGAACTTGCCCGGACCCCACGAGGCGAGCACCGCCCTTGCCGTGGCCTCGTCGACGCCGAGCAGATCCGTGATCGGCTTCAAGTTCGGGGCGAGCGACACGATCGCACCGACGTTCAAGTCCTGGGCCGCCCAGCCATCGAGGCGGCGGCCGATGCCGGGCGCGAACGAGTCGTCCACCGTGGAATGGCAGACGGCGCACGTGATCCCGACCGACGAGAGGCTGTCATCCTCACCGAAGAAGCCCTTGAGGCCGACAACGGCGTCCAGCTCGAGCAGGGTGAGGGTGGTCGCGGGGTCGTCAAGGTCGACCTCGCCGGCCCGGAGCGCGTCCTTGACCCCTTGCGGCAGGGCGTTGACGTCGACCTTGAGTCCGACGGCAAGCGCCGTGTTCGGGCTCACGCCCGGCCCTACCCCTCCGAGCCTCTCACCCTTGATGGCGTCGTGGAGCCGCAGCTGCCCGCCCCAGAACGCCTCGTCCCCGAACGTGTCGAACCGGAAGATGCGCCTGCCCTCCTCGAAGAGCTGGCGCGCCTGAATGTCGCTGGTGCTGTCCGGGTCCGGATCGTTCCCCGAAGCCGCCAGGACGTTCAAAGCGGTGTACACGATCACGCCGCCGAGGAGCAGGAGAGGGAGAGCACCAACCACTCGCAGCGGCGAACGATGCGCAGCCGCCTTCTTCACGAACCTCATCCGGCACCCCCCTATCCCGGCGCCCTTCAGCGACGCTATACCCGCGTGAGTTTCTATTTCCAGCGCGGATGGGTACAAGAAGGGTGGGCGCCGACGTGCCCGCCACGTCGAGGGAGGCCGTGGCGACACCTCACGTTGCGATCGAGCCTCTCACTGGGGGAAGTCGTTCAGGCGTCTCAGGGGCTGGAACGGCACGCCGCGGCATCTACGCGCTCACCTGAAGCGTCGTGGCTCTGATGGCCGTGGGCATCAACGCCACGTGGTGGAATCGACCGGCAGCGACGCGCAGTCTCGGAGTCTGCTGGGCGCCGGCTCCAGGCCGGAGCCGGCGACCACACGGGGCGGCGGTCAGCAGGACGTCATCTACTGGCCAAGGGGTACAGCAAGAACCATGCCCACGGGGTACACGCCACCCGATCCGGCTGCGTCGTTCGATCGCCTCGCCGCGTTATGCGACCCAGTCCGCCGCGACCTCTACTTCTTCGTGGCCGACCGGGGTGACTGGGTGTCACGGGCCGAGGCCGCAGGGGCAATCGGTCTACGCCGCGGGTTGGTGGCGCACCATCTCGATCGGCTAGCCGATGATGGTCTGCTCGATGTCCAGTATCGCCGGCTGACGGGTCGCTCGGGACCTGGCTCGGGCCGGCCGGCGAAGCTGTACCGTCGCTCCGACGCGGAGCTGGAGCTGACGGTGCCACGCCGCAACCGGACCTTGGTTGGCACGCTGCTGGTTGACGCCATCGCACGCGCCGGCAGAGGGGCCGAACCGGCCCGGCGTTCGCTGCGCGACGCCGCCCACGCCGCCGGTCGCGATGCCGCCCGCGGCCGGCCGTCGGGTCGCTCGATCGCCGACCGGCGCGGCGCGCTGGTCGGCCTGCTTGCCGACTACGGCTACAGCCCCCACGCAGCCGGCGGCGAGCTGTCGTTGGCGAACTGTCCGTACGAGCCGCTGTCGAGTCAGGACCGCGAGCTGGTGTGTTCGATGAACCTGGCGTTGGTGGAGGGCGCAGTCGCCGGTATGGGTCTGCGCGGCGCCGCCTGCTCGTTGCGGCCGCCTGCACCCGGCGGGTGTTGTGTACACGTGGGTCCGTGGCCGGAGCGGTGAGCGGACGGATTGCTGCTTTGGCGACCTTCGGGCCCGCTCGCCACCGCGGCGGCGAGCGCAGCGATGATCGGCTCCAAGCTGGCCGGTTCACCTGGTTGGATCTGTCGCGGATGCTGGGCACCGTGGATTCGCCGACGCGGATACCTGATCTCGCGATCCCGGCCACCGGCTCGAGGTCATCGGTCCAGGCTCGTCCACAGCTGGAGGACCGCATAGGCACGCCAGGGGCGCCATTGTTGTTGCAGGGTGGCGAGCGAGCGAGGCTGGGTCAGGCGACCCAAGGCCGTGAGTGCGCGGCGTAGGCCGGCGTCGCCGTGCGGGAAGGCGTCGGGATCGTGAAATCCTCGCATCGCCACGTAGGCGGCGGTCCAGGGACCGATCCCACGAACTGCGAGGAGCCGGGCAAGGGCTTCGGTGGGATCCGAGCCGGCATCGACGCGAATTCCACCGTGAGCGAGTCGGGACGCGAGGGCCCGTAGCGTGCCTGTGCCGAGCCAGGCAAGGGCCTTTGGGTCGGCCTCGGCGAGGACTGCTGGGTCCGGGAACAGATGTGTCACCGCTCCGTGCGGCTGCTCGAGCGCCGTACCGAACATCTCGACGAGCCGGGCCGTTCGTGTCCGTGCTGCCCGCAGCGACCCATGCTGACCAAGCACGGCACGCAGGACGAGCTCGTTGCCGTCGAGGCAGCCGGGCACGCGCAGCCCCGGCCGCGCCCGGACGAGTCGGCCGATCACCTCGTCGCGGCCGAGCGCCTCGGCGACGGCGGAAGGATCGGCGTCGAGGTCCAGCAGGTGGCGGCAGCGTGCGACCGCGGTGGCGAGGTCGCGGAGATCGTCGAGGCGGAGTACGCAGCGGACGGCCCGTACGTCTGGGGTGATCTCCACGAGGCCGGTGCCGTGGGTGAGGGTGAGCGCTCGCCGATAGGTACGGCCGCTGACCTCTTCGAGACCGGGGACGGCGCGCGCTTGGAGGAACCGGAGCAAGGCGGCTCCGTCGAAGGGCTCACGGCAGCTCAGGCGAAGCTCGACGACCCCCAGCGGACGAGGGCGGGCGACGTTGGACCGGCGCCTCATCTCGCCCGGGGTCGAGGCGAAGACGTCTCTGATGGTGTCGTTGAACTGGCGGACACTGTGGAAACCAGCAGCGAAGGCCACATCGGCGAAGGGCATGGTGGTCGACTCGATCAGCAGCCGTGCCGTGTTGGCGCGCTGGGCGCGCGCCAGCGCCACAGGGCTGGCGCCGACCTGCTCGGCGAGGAGTCGGCGTAGATGGCGTTGGCTGAAGCCCAGCCGCTTGGCGAGTCCTGGGACGCCTTCGCGGTCGACGGTGCCGTCGGCGATCAAGCGCATGGAGCGGGCGACGGTGTCGGCGCGCCAGTTCCAGTCGGGTGAGCCGGGCGCCGCGTCTGGGCGGCAGCGCTTGCACGCCCGGAAGCCCGCCGACTGCGCGGCGGCGGCGGTGGAGTAGAAGCGGACGTTGGCGCGTTTCGGTTGCCGCGCGGGGCAGCTCGGGCGGCAGTAGCGCATGGTCGACGTGGCGGCGATGAAGAAGATGCCGTCGTACCGCGGGTCACGGCTGTCGCTCAGCCGGTAGCAGCTCTCGAAGTCCTCGACGATGCTGCTCATCATCGCACCTGTCGTCCACCGTACTAGCGGTTTTCGGCCAAGGCGGTAGACGGCCACTGAGTTGGCCGAATCCCGCCAGTCATCGCCACGCCTTGGGCGTAAAAGGAGCGCATGAGCGGACAGCGACAGTCGAACCTCGCCGACGCGAACGTAGGAACGGGCCAGCGCCTGACGGCGAGCAACGTCGGCATTGCCGGGCTCGACGGCAGTCACGTGAGGTTGACTGCGGAACAACTCGCCGAGCTCGACTCGCGGGTCCAGTGTCGGCTGCTTCGCGCGGGCGACCCCGGCTGGGACCAAGCCGTGCTGGTCTGGAACGGCATGGTCGCGAAGTCCCCTGCACTCGTTCTTCAGCCGACCTCGGCCAGCGACGTCGCTGCGGCCGTGGGGTTCGCGCGTGACCGTGGCCTGCTGCTGAGCGTCAAGGGCGGAGGCCACAATATGGCCGGAACTGCGATCGCCGACCGCGGGTTGACCCTCGACATGTCCCGCATGAGCCACGTCGCGGTCGACGCTGACGCCAGGCTCGCGCATGTCGGGCCCGGGTGTCTGCTCAAAGACGTCGACCGCGCGACACAGGCGCACGGGTTGGCAACCGTGCTCGGCAGCTTCGACTCCGAGGTCGGCGTCGCCGGACTGACGCTCGGCGGCGGCCTGGGCTACCTCACGCGGCGCTTCGGGTGGACCGTTGACAACCTCGAGGCAATCCAGATCGTCACCAGCGACGGCATGGTCCGCACGGCCAGCCGCGACGAGCACCCGGACCTCTTCTGGGCGCTCCGGGGCGGTGGAGGCAACTTCGGCGTCGTCACTCGGTTCACGTACCGCCTCCACGAGGTCGGCCCGACGATCACGGGCGGCCTCGTCGTCTTCGATGCCGACCGCGTAGACGACGTCCTCGCGGCGTACCGCGACCTCACCGAGTCGGCGCCCCGCGAGCTGACCGCGGCCGTCACCGTTCGCCTCGCCCCGCCGGCCCCGTTCCTGCCCGAAGCGTGGCACGGCAGGCCGATCGTCGGGCTGCTCGTGTGCCACAGCGGCGCCGAGGTGCAGGCCGATCTCGCCCTCGTTCGGGGCCTCGGCGACCCGCTTGCCGACCTGGTGAGCCAGAGGCCGTACGTCGAGCAGCAGGCGCTGCTCGACGGTAACGAGCCCAAGGGCAACCGCTACTACTGGAAGACCGAGTACCTCGCCGCGCTCTCGAACGAGTTCCTCGACACCTTCCGCGAAAGTGCCATGAAGGTGACGTCTCCGCTGGCGGAGTCGATCCTCATCCACCTCGCGGGTGCGCTGAACGAACGGGCCGACGACGACGGGGCGGTCGGCAACCGCGACGCCCGCTACCTGACCGCGTTCGCCGGTCAGTGGCCCGCGCACGCCCGCGACGACGAACACGTGGCCTGGGTGCGTGAGGCGTGGAAGAACATCCAGCCGTTCTCGACGGGCGGCAACTACCTCAACTTCCAGACCGCTGACGAAGACGCGGAGCGTGTTCGGGCGACGTACACCACCAACTTCGACCGCCTCGTCAAGGTGAAGGAGAAGTACGACCCGGGCAACCTGTTCCGTGTCAACCGCAACATCGCTCCCAGCACGGGCTGATAAGGACCTCGCGCTCTTCGACCTCGGCGCGCATCGGCGTCGTCGGCGGACGCTGGCTGCCCGGAAGGACACCGAGCCGAGAGGCTGGCCCCGCGATCGGCAGGGACGAATTTCGCGTCATCCCAAGAACGAAGCCGACCATGTCCGCTGGGCCCCAGAACTGGCGCAGGCGATCGTCACCGCCGGTGGCCCTTCGCGATGAGTTCGGGCTGCCGCGGCCGTCCTACCCGCTGACCACGACCGACGACGGCAAGTCAGGAGCAAGCACATGGGCACGCTCACCATCGCAACCTTCATGACCCTCGACGGGGTCATGCAGGCACCCGGCGGTCCCGACGAGGACCGCGACGGCGGGTTCGAGCATGGCGGCTGGAGCTTCCCTTACTTCAGCGAGGACATGGGCGAGGTGATCAACGATGCGTTCGCCAAGGCCGAGGCCTTCCTCCTCGGGCGGCGGACCTATGAGATCTTCGCCGCCAGCTGGCCCAACTTCCCCGACAAGGACGACCCAGTGGCGTCGAGGCTCAACACCCTGCCCAAGTACGTCGTCTCGACAACACTGCAGGAGGCCGACTGGGAGCCCACCACGATCATCCGCGGCGACGTACCGGCCGAGGTGGCCAAGCTCAAGGAGCAGTACGCAGGCGAGGTCCAGGTCCACGGCAGCGCCAGCCTCGCCCAGACGCTGCACACCCACGGGCTCATCGACCAGTACCGGCTTTTCGTCGAACCGGTGGTGCTCGGCACCGGCAAGCGACTCTTCGAACCCGGCGCCGCACCAACGGCACTGCGGCTGGTCGACAGCAGGCCCATGGGCAAGGGAACGGTGCTCGCCACCTACCAGCCCGCCGGAAGGCCGAGCTACGGCGAGTTCCAAATGGAGGAGGGTTACGGCCTTCCCGACACCTGACGAGCATCGGGCTCCCACTCACCGTGCCCACCAACAGCGACTCGGTGCCGCTGTGCTGCTGTTGTGGGGATGTCGAGCCCGGGTGACGACGTCCGAGTCGGTCAGCCCCGATGTGCCAGTCGTGGTCAGTCACCAGCCATCGTCATCCCCACGCCCGTTGCGCGTGCCCGGCGCCGGTTAGGCCACCCCTCCGGACGGGAAGGTACATGGGTAGCCGCCTGCGTAGCTCATGGAGGCGACCATGTCGGGAATCGCGATCATCACCGAGGCCTGCATCGACGTGAAGGACCGCGCGTGCGTCGACGTCTGCCCGGTGCAGTGCATCTACGAGCTGGACATGGCGAAGGGGGTGCTGTTCTCGGAGGACGAGGCCGGCAGCGGCAGCGTCGAGAACACCCACACGCCGAACCCGGACGCAGCGGCGATCTTCGGCGACAGCCTGTTGTACGTGAACGCCGACGAGTGCACATCGTGTACCGCCTGCTACCAGGACGACGTGTGCCCGGTGGGGGCGATCTACTCGGAAGAGGATGTGCCTGACGGCGCGTCAAACACCGCGTACAACTCGGCCGATCCCAACAAAGGGCACGACCACAGCTTCTTCATCCAGCTGACCCGGGACGTGTTCGCAGACTAGGTGTGTGGTTGGCGGCCGGGGCTTGAGCCCTGGGGTCGTGGTGGATCGGCTTGCACCGTCACTACCTTGCGCGCCGTCCACTCCGGAACACCGACACGCCGCCGGGCCCGACCAGGAGACCCGCCAGGATCAGCGCGATTCCGAGGATCCATTGTCCCTGGGCAAGCAGAATGATGCCCACGACAACGAGGATCACCGCGACCACCCAAAGCAGCGTTGCACTCATGGCGACTCCGTACCCGTCCGAGCGCCTACCGATTCGGGCCATGGACTTGGCCCGTGACTGCTCGCGTGACTGCTTTGGTGATGCGAGCGCTGCCGTCCTGGCATCGTCGCGCTGCGATCGCCGCTACTACTCGGTCACAGGAACGTGAGGTCGACGTCCTGACTGGCCAGCACGGCGCCGGCCTTGGTGAGCGTGTCGAGCTTGACCGCGAAGTGCTGGGTCAGGGCGTGGATGTCACGAAGGCGGCGCTGGAGGGGGTTGCTGGCGTAGAGGGAGCTTCCGCCGCCGGCGGTGTAGGCCATGTCGACCACTGTCGCGGCCGCCCTGGTCACCCACGTGGCGGTGGCGCGGACCCGGGCCCGGTGGTCGGGGGTCAACGGCCGGCCCGCCACTGCGGTCGCCCATGCCTCCTCGGCGTCGGCGTACAGCAGGGTGCGGGCGGCTCTCAGCTGGGCGTCGGCGTCGGCGAGCTGGTTCTGGAACAGCGGGTTCGACGCCAGCGTCCCGTCGCTGAACATCGGCACCTTGCCGGTGGCCAGGTCGGTGACCTCGCCCAGAGCGCCGTGGGCGATGCCGACCGCCACGGCACCGATGGAGAGCGAGGCGAGCGACAGCTCCGGTATCCGCAGGAGCGGGATGTCGACGCACGGCTCGTCCCAGACCGCGAAGCTGCGTTCGGCGGGCACGAAGGTGTTGCTGACGACGAAGTCGTGGCTTCCGGTGCCGCAGAGGCCCGACACCGACCAGGTATCCAGGATCTCGACGTCGGCGGGGGGCAGCACCATCATGCGTATCGGCGGTTGGCGGCCGTCGTCCACGATGCAATGAGCGACGAACCAGTGGCAGTGCTCGCAGCCGCTCGCGAACGACCACCGTCCGGTGATTCGGAACCCACCCTCGACCGGGGTGGCCACGCCGGTCGGGTTGAACGTGCCAGCGAGGATGACGTCGGGGCCCTCGGCGTAGAGGGCGTCGAGGGTCGCCCGCGGTAGCCGCCCGAGCAGCACCGGCGCCGAGCGCCCGATCATCACCGTCCACCCGACCGAGCCATCGGCCCGGGCCAGCTCTTCGATCATCCGCATCTCCGCGGGCAGGTCGAGCTCGACGCCGCCGTGGCTACGCGGCACCAGCATCCGGAAGCAGCCCGCGCCAGTCAGCTCCTCGACAAGGTCCGGCGGCACCCGCCGACCGCGCTCGATCTCTTCGCTGCGAGCCACGATGGTTGGGACCAGCGTCCGCACCGCTTCGAGGCTGGTGTTCGTCTCATTCATCTGGATGGTCATGGTTTGGTTCCGTTCCTCGACCGTCGGAAGCTGTCGCCGCGCCGTGCCTGGGCGATTGCTGCTGAGGCGTGACATGGCCGTGCCGTCTCCTGGCACATGGAGAGCACCGGGCAGGTAGCGGCGCCTGCCTGCTCGGGGCCGAACGACCAGCCGGCGACTGCGGGACCCTCGATCTCGAAGCTGGTGGCGGCGTTCTTGTCGGCTTGGACAACGCCGCCGGGGACGGTTCGCTCGATCGTGTCGCGCCGGTGTGGATCACCGATGAGCCCGTAGAAGTCGGCGACGGCACGACGGTGTCGCCGGTGTGGTACCTCGATGACCGGCGACATGACCTCCAGGAAGGCGGCGCCGGCGGCACCCGTTGGGCACGGCGGTTCGAGTAGCGCCACCGAGCTGACCCGTTGCATGACTTGGTCCTTCGGTCGTTCGGTCCGCTGGGTGCGGGCCGTCACACCCAGGGCGCGAGTTCCGGCGTCGCGTCGCCACGCGCGCTGTCGCGCCCAGCAAACGAAGGTCCGCGGAGCCCCTCCGGGCCGAACACGCCTGACGGCCAGGGCGGCGTCTTGGGCGAATGTCGGCGTTACGGCGTCGCCGCTCCTTGCGTCCGTCGCGCATCGCCCGAATGAGCACCAGCGCCCACGAGCCCCTGAACCGGGCGGGCATAGCTACACGGCGATGCTGCCGGTCCTACGACCTGTTGGCCAGCACCGCTACGCGAGGACGGTCGCCCACCAGGTCGCCTCGGGACGGAACGGTGCGGCCGGACGGCCGGTGGCGTCCGTGTCGAACCTGTAGGTGAGGCCGGCCCCGGGCTCGGCCCGGCGCTCCTCTTCGCTCCAATTCTCGGTGGCTGTGGTGACGTACAGCCGGTGCAGCCCGGGCCCGGCGAAGGCGCACGAGGTCGTCTCCCGAGCGGGGACTCGCAGCACCTGCCGGAGTTCGCCGTCGGGCGAGTAGTGCTCGACCCGCCCGCCCCCGAAGATCGCGACCCAGACGTCGCCCGCGGCGTCCACCGTCAGGCCGTCGGGACCCGCCCCCGACCCGGTGGCCTCGACCAGGACCCGGCCGTCGGAGATCGTGCCCCGGTCGCCGTCGAACGCGAACGCGTGGATGACCCGCGGGATGGTGTCGGCAAGGTACATCGTCCGGCCGTCCGGGCTCCACCCGATCCCGTTGGAGATGGTGAGGCCGTCGAGGATCAGTTCGGTGTGCCCGTCGGGGTCGAGCCGGTGGAGGCCGCCGCCACCGGGGCGGTTGTCGTCGGCCTTCGTGCCGGCCCAGAACCGGCCTTGCGGGTCGCACGCCGCGTCGTTCATCCGCGTCCCCGGGGCGGTGACGTCGGCGATCGGGTGCAGCGAGCCATCCAGAGCCAGGTGGGCGAAGCCGCGGTTGGCGGCGAGCAACCAACCTTCGTCGCCGAGCACGGGTGCGATGGCGCCGACCGTCCCGGGCAGCTCGTAGGCCCGGACCGGGACCAGGGACCCGTCGTCCTCAACGCGATCCCGGTGGACCCGCCCGGCAAGGATGTCGACTCGCAAGAGCTCGCCCCGGCGGGCGTCCCACCGAGCCCCCTCGCCGAGCTCGTGCTGGTCGGCCGTGCACGCGACCGCGGCACCGGTCGTCACCCGACGCCCTCCAGCGCGGGGGCCAGTGTCGGTGGCGACCCGCCCACGACCGGGAGGGTAGCCCGCCAACCGGCGGGCCGGCCGCAGTGGGGCGCGCCAGCGGCCACGCTGGGTAGTGTTTGAGTGACGCCCGCACCACCCAGGAGTCGCCCCCGCATGGCTCTAGGTCCGAGCTCGCTCGCGCTGAGAGGGGTCAGATGAACGAGTTCGTGGTTGGTCTCGACGGCTCCGACCCCAGCCGGATGGCGCTGCACTGGGCGGCGGCCGCAGCGGACGCGGCGGGCGTCCCGGTCCGTGCCGTCCAATCGTGGATCCACCCGCGCTCGGCCGTGCTGCCGATCGCCCCTGTCCCCGTCTCGGCGGAGGACATGGACGAGCAGACGTATCAGGCGATCACCGCCATCGCCACCGACACCCTCGGGTCGTCGGCGGCGGTGACGACCGACGTGCTGCGGGGCCCGCCCGCGGGTGCGCTCCTCCAGACGGTCACTCCCGACAGCGTGCTGGTGCTCGGGTCCCGCGGACTCGGTGGCTTTGCCGGGCTTCTGCTCGGCTCGGTGAGCCAGGAGTGCGTCGAGTACGCGTCGTGCCCGGTCGTCGTGGTGCGCACCGACCGCGTCGTCGGCGATGGCGACGTGATCCTCGTCGGGAAGGACGGCAGCGAGGGGGCGCAGCGGGCGCTCGCGTGGGCGCAGGCGCTGGCGAGCGCCACCGGCGCCGGACTGCGCGCCGTCCACGCGTGGCGCGCCATCGAGTCGGAGCGACCGCCGCGGACCGGCGAGCGCCTCCGGTCCCGGGCGGCGGCCGCGGTCCAGGGTTGGACGCAGCAGGTCAGCGATGAGATCGAGGCCGACGAGGTGGAGGGCGATCCCCGGGACGTGCTGGTGACGGCGGCCGAGCGCTTCGCCCCGGCGCTCACCGTCGTCGGCCGGCGAGGTGCCGGGGGACTGCGGTCGATGCGCCTCGGAAGCACTGCGAACCACCTCGTCCGCCACGGCTCGACCAACGTCGCCGTCGTCCCCGCACCCGAGCCGTGAGCCCACGCAGGACCCGTAGGGGCGTAGCTGGTGCTTGATCCCGATCCGGCATACCGGCCGATCCGGATGCACGACGGTTACCCGCCGTTGGCCGACCTCGGCCTGATCGGCGACGGAGCGACCGCGGCGCTGGTGGGTCTCGACGGCAGCCTCCGATGGATGTGCGTTCCCAGCTTCGACTCCGAACCTCTCTTCTGCGCGCTGCTGGATCACGCCCGTGGCGGCGAGTTCGCCGTGGCACCGGAGCGGCTGGTCGAGGCGCGGCAGCGTTACGAGCCGGACACCGGGGTTTTGATCACCGAGTTGCGCAGCGACACCGGGCTCGTCCAACTGACGGACGCGCTGGCGCTGCGCTCCGGGTCCGATCTCACCGACGACGCTGCGGCCGACCATGCTGAGCTCGTTCGCTCCGCGGTCGTGCTGGCCGGAGAGGTCCGGCTCAGCGTCAAGATGCAGCCCCGGGGCGGCGCGCAGGTCCGCCCGGCGTTCAACGGCCTGGCCGTCGAGTGCCAGCGCCAGCCGAGGCTGCGCCTTCACCTGCGGTCGAACCGCACGCTCACCGGGCTGCAGACCACTCACGACCTGCAGCAGGGTGACCGGCTCGACCTGATCCTCTCGTGGGGCCGGTTCCATCGACACCACCCGCTCGATGCCGAGGCGAGGCTCGGCGAGACGGCCGAAGCGTGGAGGCGGTGGATGACCGGCTTCCACTACGACGGTCCCGAGCCGGCCATGGTCCGGCGGGCAGCGATCACGCTCAAGCTCTGCGACCACTGGGCACACGGTTCTCTCGTCGCGGCGCCGACATCCTCGCTGCCGGCGCCCGTCGGCGGGATACGCAACTGGGACTACCGGTACACGTGGATTCGCGATGCGGCATTCGCCGTCTTCGCTCTGCGCCGGATCGGCTTCGTCAATGAGGCCGATGCCTTTCTCGGGTGGGTTCTGGACGCGTTCGAGCGCAGTGGGCAGGCGAGGATCATGTACACGCTCGACGGCGACCCGATTCCCGACGAATGGGAGGACGGCGAGCTCGAGGGATATCGCCGCTCGGCACCGGTGCGTTGGGGCAACGGCGCGGCCGACCAACGCCAACACGACGTCTATGGCGAGGTGCTCGACTGCGCGGATCAGTGGGTCAAGGCGGGCGGGCGGTTCGACCCCGAGTTGTGGGACGGGCTGAGCGCCATCGCCGATGCCGCCGGCCAGGCGTGGCGGGAGGCGGACCAGGGCATCTGGGAGGTGCGCAGCAGCGGCCGGATATTCACCTATTCGGCCGGGATGTGCCAGGTGGCGCTGGACCGAGCCGCGGCGATTGGTGAGCGGCTGGGGCTCACCGGACCCGTTGCGCGCTGGCGGGCGGAGGCCGCCGATCTCCGGGAGACCATCCTGACGCGGGCGTGGAACGACGAGGCGAAGACCTTGTCCGAACACCTCGACGGTGGCGACAGCCTGGACGCGAGCCTGTTGGCGCTCCCACTGCGCGGCGTCATCCCGGCCGACCATCCGAGAATGGTCGCGACGACCGCCGCGATCGCCGACCGCCTTTCGGCCGGTGACGGCCTGCTCTACCGCTACCGGCACGATGAGTCGCCCGACGGGCTTGCCGGCGACGAGGGGGCGTTCCTGCTGTGCAGCTTCTGGCTCGTCGACAACCTGGTCCACCAGGGCCGGCTGGACGAGGCCGAGCACCTGTACGAGTCGCTGTGCGCCCGGGCGAGCCCGCTCGGGCTGCTGTCGGAACAGATCGACCCGTCGAGCGGCGAGCTCACCGGGAACTTCCCGCAGGCGTTCAGCCACATCGGCGTGATCGCCAGCGGTGTGACGCTGGCCCGGGCCACCGAGGGCGCCGGATGATCGAGCGCCTGGTGCTCCTCGGGGCAACCGGGGACCTGACGGCGCGCTATCTCCTGCCCGGACTCGCGGCGCTTCGAAGCGGCGGACACATCGGTGACCGATTCCGGCTCATCGGGGTGGGCCGGGAGGAGTGGCGCGACGACGAGTTCCGCCGTTGGGCGAGCGCCCAGCTCGACCACCACGCGCCGCAGGTTCCCGCCGCCGCCCGACAGGACGTCGTGTCGGCGTCCGAGTACCACCGGGCCGACGTCACCGACCCGGCCGCACTGACCGCCGTCACCTCCGGACGCGAGCCGGTCGCCGCCTACCTCGCCCTCCCTCCGTCGGTCTTCGCCGCCACCGTCTCGGCGCTGCACGGTGCCGGCCTGGCGGAGGGCAGCTCGATCGTGTTGGAAAAGCCGTTCGGTGAGAACCTTGCGGAGGCGACCGAGCTGAACACCCTTCTCGCCGGGGTGATGCCCGAAGAGGCCGTGTTCCGCGTCGACCACTTCCTGGCCATGACCACCGTGCAGAACATCCTCGGCACCAGGCTGGCCAACCGCGCTCTCGAACCACTCTGGAACAGCGTTCACATCGCGGCGATTGACATCGTGTGGGACGAGACGCTCGCGCTGGAGGGCAGGGCCGGCTATTACGACGGCGTCGGCGCGCTCAAGGACATGCTGCAGAACCACCTGCTGCAATTGCTCTGCGTGGTGGCCATGGAGCCGCCGATCAGCCTCGACGCCCGCGACCTGCGGGACCGCAAGGTCGACGTGCTGCGCTCCATCCGTCCACTGAGCGACGACGACATCCTCCGCCACACGCGTCGAGCCCGCTACACCAGCGGGCTGATAGACGGCGATCCCGTTCCTGCCTACGTAGACGAGGACGGCGTCGACCCGGCCCACCGGACCGAGACGTTCGCCGAAATCGAACTCGAGCTGGACAACTGGCGCTGGCACGGGACGTCGTTCCGACTCCGAACCGGCAAGGCGCTCGGCCGGAACCGGAAAGAGGTGGCAGTGCACTTCCGGCCGGTGCCCCACCTGCCACACGGCATGCACGGAGACCCACAGCCGAACGTGCTGCGGTTCGGGCTTGAGCCGGAGAGCGTCGCCGTCGAGATGTCCGGGGTCGGTCCCCGCGCCCGCACGCTCGTCCCGCTGACACTCAGAGCCGAGCTCGAACAGGCCGAACTGCCCGCCTACGGTCGGGTGTTGTTGGACGTGTTCAACCGCGAGCCCGCCCTGTCGATTCGCGGTGACGAAGCGGAAGAGTCCTGGCGCGTCGTCACTCCTGTGCTTGCCGCCTGGGCAAAGGACCTCGTTCCGCTCCAGGACTACGCCGCCGGCTCGGACGGACCCACCGATCACGAGGACCACGTAGATGCCGACTGAACAGGGACTCCCTCCCATCGACTGGCAGCGGCTTCGCAGCCAGCGCCTCCGTGAGATCAACTTCCAGGGGGACGCGCTTCGCCTGGGCATGAACTGGACCGAGGACGATCTTCGCAAGCCGCAGGTTCTCGTGGAGAGCGCCTACGGGATGGGTCACCCCGGCACGTTTCACTTCCGTGGCCTGGTCGATGAGGTCTCGAACGGCGTCTTCGAGTCGGGCGGCAAACCGGCTGAGTTCGTCGTCTCCGACATCTGCGACGGCGTCGTCCAGGCGACCGATGGCATGAGCTATTCGCTGATCTCGCGGGACATCATGGCGGCGATGATCGAGATCCACGCGCTCGGTCATCCGCACGACGCGATGGTGCTGATCTCCGGCAACGACAAGTCCGTCCCGGCACACCTGCTGGCGATCGCCCGCTGCGATCTGCCCGCCGTGCACGTGCCCGGCGGGACCCAGCTGAACGCCCCCGACTACGTCACGTCCAACGAGATGTGGGAGATGGGGGCAGCGGTCAGGCGCGGCGAGTTGGCGGAGGACGAGCTCGAGCTGGCCCAGCGCGGGGCGTGCCCCACCTGCGGAGCGTGCCAGTTCATGGGCAGCGCCTCCACCGGCCAGGTGCTGTCAGAGGCGCTCGGTCTCGCCCTTCCGGGATCGGCGTTGGTGCCCCAGCCGCTGACCAAGTTGCTGCGTTACGCCCGCGCCGCCGGCAAGCAGATCCTGCGCCTGGTCGCCGAGGACCTCACGCCGCGACGGATCCTGACCCGCGAGGCGTTCGAGAACGCGATCATGATCCACGCCGCGATCGGTGGCTCGACGAACGCACTGCTACACCTGCCCCCGATCGCTCAGGAAGCCGGCGTGGAGATCACGATCGACGACTTCGATCGCATCCATCGGCAGGTCCCGGTGCTGGCCAACGTGAAGACGACGGGCCGCTACCCGGTCGAGTACTTCTGGTACGCGGGTGGCGTGCCGGCGGTGATGCTCGAGCTGCGCGACATGCTGCACCTGGACTGCGTCACCGTCACCGGCAAGACCCTGGGCGAGAACCTCGAGGAGATCGAGCACAGCACGTTTTTCATGAGCGAGCGGCTCGGGTACCTCAAGAACTTCAAGATCGACCGGGATGAGATCATCCGGCCCCGCCACGATCCGTTCGGCACCGATGGCGGGCTCGCGATCCTGCGGGGCAACATCGCTCCCGACGGCGCGATGGTGAAGACCTTCTCGGTACCCAAGGAGATGCACGTCCACACCGGTCCGGCGAGGGTCTTCGAGGACGAGCCCGACGCGATCAACGCCCTCATCGAGCGGAAGATCACGCCCGGCGACGTCATGGTCATCCGTTACGAGGGGCCGCACGCCAACGGGATGCCCGAGATGTACTTCGCCGCCGCGATCCTGTCATCCGACCCGGTGCTGAACCACACGACTGCGATCGTCACCGACGGCCGCTACTCCGGAGCGATGAAGGGACCGTGCGTCGGACACGTCACCCCCGAGGCACTGGACGGGGGCCCGATCGCGTTGGTCGAGGAGAACGACCTCATCGAGCTGAACGTGCCCGAGCGGCGCCTGGCGATCGTCGGCATCGACGGCCATCCGCGGCCAGAGGACGAGGTGACCGAGATCCTCGCCCAACGCCGGGCACGGTGGTCACCGCGGCCCCCTCGCCACACCCGAGGCATCCTGGCACTGTACGAGCGACTTGCGAGCGACGCATCGCACGGCGCCTCGCTGGCCGGCAACGGCGCCGCTGCAGCTGTGCGTTGGCCGGCAAAGCGCGCATAACGGGACGGGAGCTTGGCGATGGCGACGAAACCCGAAACGGTCGTGATCGCCGACTACGACTACGGCGACGTCGAGACCGAGCGGGCGATCGTCGAGCAGGCAGGCTTCGAGCTGATCGCCGCTCAGTGCAAGACGGAGGACGAGGTGATCGAGGTGGCCCGCGACGCCGCCGCGGTCGTGGCCCAGTACGCCACGATCAGCGCCCGTGTGATCGCCGCGCTGTCCGATTGTCGTGTGATCGCGCGCTACGGCACCGGCGTCGACATCGTCGACGTCGAGGCGGCCACCAAGCACAACATCCTGGTAACCAACGTTCCCAACGAGTGGTGCCAGAACGAAGTCGCCGATCATGCGATGGCTCTGCTGCTCGCAGTGGCGCGCAAGGTCAACGTCTACGACCGAGCGACGCGCCACGGGATCTGGCGATGGCAATCCGGAGCACCCATTCACCGCCTGCGCGGCAGTGTCCTGGGGCTGCTGTCGTTCGGCGCCATCGCCAGGGCGATCGCCGCCCGCGCCACCGGGTTCGGCATGCGGATCACCACCCACGATCCCTACCTGCCAGTCGAGGAGATAGCCGTCGCCGGCGCAAAGGCGGTGTCGTTCGACGAGTTGGTCACCGAGTCGGATTGCCTGGTGATCCAGGCCCCGCTCACATCGCAGACACACCACCTGTTCGACGAAGTCCAGCTGCGGCGCATGAAGCCGACTGCGATCCTGATCAACACGGCCCGCGGGCCGATCATCGACGATCGCGCCCTCCACCGCGCGCTCAGCGAGGGCTGGATCGCGGGCGCAGGCCTGGACGACATCGAAGAGGAGCCGGCCAAGGTCAGGGACTGGCGACCGGACAACCCGCTGTTCAGACTGGACAACGTGGTCATCACGCCCCACGCCGCCTACTACTCCGAGGAAGCGATCGACACGGTGAGACACTTCGCCGCCGAAGAGGTAGTGCGCGTCCTCACCGGACAACCCCCGCTGTCGCCGGTCAACGCCGGCGACCTGGTCCACCCGCGCTGGTCGCGATCAACCTAGGGCGGGCGAGCGTGGGGACATTGTCCTACCCGGCGAGCCGCGGTCGGGAACATGTCGCCCGGCGTGAGCGGCATCTGCCGCCCGGCCAGTTGCAGAACGCCGTTGGCCGACGGAGGCGCGGGATCACTTGGCATCCTCGGCTGGCTGGATGATCAGCTCATCGATGAGTCGGTCGAGCGATCTGGGGCGTGCCGTGGCGGCAGCCGCGGCTACCGCGTCGGGGTCCAGACTGGCTCGCATGGCGGTCATGGCTGCGGGGGCGAGCCAGCTGACGTGCCCACCTATCCTGCCAAAAGGCGGGATGGCCAACTCGCTGGGGTGTGCGTCGTAGCCGCCCAGTGCTGACACCGCCAACACCCGTTCGCCGCGCGCCAGATGCGCCAAGGCCGCGATCGCGAGTTGGTAGGACCGGCTTGGCAGTCGTCCCGTCTGCTCATCCAGCTGCGATGACTCAGCGAGGGCCTGGAGCGCCTCGGCGCCACGTCCCATGCTTGCTTCCTGAGCGGCCAGATTCATCAGCACCGCGGCAAGCTGCCGACGGTCGTCGACGTCTCGGCTGTGCATCGCCGCGTCGTGGAGGAACGCGCGAGCGGCGTCGTCGTGGCCGCGACGGTGAGCGATGGAGGCGAGGAGGACCAGCGCCTGGCCGATCGGATAGTGGACCCCGCTCGCACAGCATTCCTCGACCACCTGTTCCGCCAGCCGCGCCGCCTCGTCCAGGTTTCCCTCCCGCGCCGCCAACACGCTGATGAAGACTCGACACATGCCGACTCCGACGGTTTCGCCGAGCTGCACGGACAGCTCGAGGCTCTCGCGGAAGCAGCGTTCAGCTTCCGCCGGGTCGTCGTGGGCACGTCCCAGCCAGAACAGTGCCGCCGCCTGGCCCGCCGCCACCTGTCCGGCCCGGTAGATGGCCAGTGCCTCGTTGAGCCAGGCCAGCGACCGGTCCCAAGCCTGACCGTTCTGGGCCACCATGGCAGCGCTCATCAGCGCCGGCGCGCGCCACCGAGGAGGGGCTGACGCGGTCGCCTCGATCACCTCGGCACACCAGCGATGGCCGGCTGCGTTGTCGTTGAAGAACCAGTACTGGCCGAGCGATCCGACGATCCGCAACGCAATCTCGTGTTCGCCGTGTTCGAGCGCCCAGTGCAGGGCCACCTCGACGTTCGCGCTCTCCTCGCGGAGCCGGGTGCTGCGGGGCCTGAGATCCCGCAGCAGGCCGAAGCCCAACCGCCGGCAAAGACTCGCCGTCCACTCCGCGTGCGCCCGTCGAGCGACCTCGACCGTGCCGGATGCGGCCAAGCGCTCGGCAAGATACTGGCGGAGTGGTTCGAGGAGCCGGTACCTGGCGTTCGTTCCGTCGAAGCTGAGCAGGGACTTGCCAACCAGCTCATCGACGCTGTCGAGCACGGCGAGGTCGCTGTCGCACACGGCCTCGGCGGCATCGAGGCGGAACCCGCCAGCGAACACGGACAGGCGCTGGGCAACCCTGCGTTGCTCTCCGGTCAGAAGCTCGTAGCTCCAATCGAGGGTCATGCGAAGGGACCGATGCCGGGCGTCAGCTCGGCAGGTGGATGTGGGCCGTGCCAGTGTCGCCAGCTGGTCACCAAGTCGGGTTGCCAGCTCGGCGACACTGAGCGAGCGGAGTCGGCTGGCGGCCAGCTCGATCGCCAGTGGTACCCCGTCGAGAGCGCGGCAGATTCGCACGAGAGGCGCGACGTCGTCCTGCCCGACGTCCAAGTCGGGTCGGACTGCGCGGGCACGGTCGATCAGCAGCTGGACCGACTCGACTCGCGCCAGTCGGACCGGGTCCCGTAGCGACTCGTCCGGTACGTCCAGGGATCGAACCGGCCACTCTCGCTCTCCGGTGAGATGCAGCGGCTCTCGGCTAGTGGCCAGCACGCCGATGTCGGACGCGGCCACGAGCAACCGTTCGGTGAGCCCTGCGCAGGCGTCGAGCAGGTGCTCGCAGTTGTCGAGCACCAAGACCCCGGCAAGCGTGTCGACCTGAGCAAGCAGCTCCTCGAGCGGATCCGGTCCCGTCTCGAGGCCGATCGCCTCGGCAACCGCCTGGGCCACCGACCCCGGGTGTCGTAACGGCGCCAGCTCGGCCAGCCAGACCCGCACGCCTCGTCGGCGAGCCCACCTCGCCACCTCGAGCGCCAATCTGGTCTTTCCGCTGCCCCCGGGCCCGGTGAGCGTGACCAGGTGGTCGGTCTGGATGAGTTCCACGAGGCCGTAGAGGTCCTGGGTACGGCCAACGAAGCGCGTACGCGCGACCGGCAGGTCGCCCACCCTGACCCAGATCGGGGTGACCACTCCCGGGTCGTCAGCGCGAACCAACTCCCATACCTCTTCGGGCCGCTCGATGCCGCGCAGGACTCGCCGACCGAGATACAGCAACCGACCCGTCTTGGGCATTCGATCGGCCACCAGACCTGCGGTCACACCGGACACGAGTGTCTGCCCGCCGTTGGCCAGAGCCCGCAGCCGGGCGGCACGGTTCACCGCCGGCCCGTACCAGGCGCCATCACGTGGCTCCGCATCCCCGGTGTGCACACCGACGCGGACGCGCAGCGCCATCATCTGCGGCCACGGCTCGCTGGCAACCGCCTCTTGGACATCGGCTGCCGCGGCCAGCGCACCGGCAGGCTGTTCGAAGATCGAAAAGGTCGAGTCGCCCTCACCCTTGGTTCTCAGGATCTGGCCGCCCGCAGCATCGACCGCGTCCTGGATGACCGTGTCGTGCCACGCCACCGCCTGCGACATCGCCACCGGGTCCCGCTCCCACAGGGACACCGAATCGACGATGTCGGTCAACAGGAACGTGCGCGGGTACCAAGCGTCCGCAGCGCGACGGGCCGGCGCGCCCCGCTCAACCACAGCCGGGCCCTCCGGATCGGGCTCGGTGCCAGCTGCCGCCCGTCTCGCACCCAAGGTGGTGGGCATCCACAGGCACACCGACGACCGGGTGAGCACCCAAGACGGCGTTCAGCGGCAGGATCGCGGCGAGGGCGCGCTTCGGCGGGCCGAGCTCAACGCCCGCGCCGTTGGAGACGACCTCGAAGGTCCCCCGGATTCGGTATTCCGCCAAATGTTGCCCGCCGATCCGCCGGCCCAGCATGGTAGACGCGGATCGACGGCCGTGTCCCGGCGCAACCCGGGCGCCACCTGCCGGCGGCATGCTGACCGTCCGGTTCCCCACATGCACGTTGCCCGGGTCCAGGACGCGGTCAGGCAAGCCTGGCGGCGAGCTCGCGGAGCCCTCAGTTGCTGTGACTCGCGAACGTGGCGAGACCGGATTCGTTGATACCCGTCGAGTACCTCACACCGAGCACCAGGTCGCGTGGTGGGACGACGCCGCCGTCGTCGTCTGCGACGCTAGGCCGGGGTCACCCGGGTTGCTCGTCCTGCTCCACGACCGCTCGGGCCAGCTTCTTCGGTGCGACCAGCGTGTAGGACGTGCGGATCCACTCCTCGATCTCTCGCCACCGCTTGGCACTCGTGGTGTTCGAGATGATCACGGAGACCCAGCCGTGTCGACCCAATCCGTAGCCTGTGGGTTCGGCGCTGGGATCCGTCGCCACGACAGCGGCGGCTTCCTCCTTGGACAGCTTGACGCTGATGCTGCTCGCATCGGGCGCACTGAAGATGAACGTCTTCCCTCTCACTCGAAAGGTGGGCTCTCCGTCCCATGCCTCCACATCGACCCGTTCGGTCTGTGGCAGTCGCGCCACCACCTCCTCGAGCCGGTCCATGCTGGTCATTGCTGGACCTTAGGCGGTGCCTGCAGGCTCCAGATGCGACCATCCGGATCCCGAACATGCATCTCCTGGGTTCCCCAATGGGTGTCCTCGAACGGCTTCACAACCTCGACCGGTGGTCCGGGACGGCACGTCTCGGCATCGCTGACCCGCATCAGGACCTGCAACTGCACGGTTTGGTCGGTCGGCACTTCCTCGACGAAGACGTAGGGTCCGTCGCCGCAGCGCAGCATGCCCGATCCGTGATCGGTCTCGAACTCGATTTCGAAGCCGAGCTCTCGGAAGAACTTGGCGGCCCTCCCCCAGTTGTGCGTCTCGACATAGATGCCTTCAATGCCCTCGGTAGCCATCACTTCCTCCTCTGCTTTGTTGAGTGCCCCTGGGCGTCGAGATATGCGCGCAACGCGTCAGCGACGAGCGCCGACAGCGACCGCTCCGTATCGACGGCATGATGCTTCACCTCCCGGATCAAGTCGTTCGGGAGGTACACGTTGAACTGCTTCACCTCGTCCCGTGGCATGCGAGTATGCTAGCAACAACCTAGGCTAGCAACCTAGACACGGGTGCCAGGCGCACGAGGAGACGATCGACGTCGGTGAGGACAGCGAACACGGCGGGCCGTCACGGAATGATGCGGATCAGGCGGGAATGGGCGTTGACGACCGTGGCGGCGTCGGTGGCGCCCCCGATGGTCAGGCCGTCGTACTCCTCCTCGACGTGGCCGTCTCTGGTGACGATCATGCGAAAGGCGCCACTGGCCTCGGGGGCCGCCGGGAGGATCTCCACTTCCGTGCCTGCACCGAGCGGCCTACCGGTGACCGTCTCGAACCCCAACGACTCCGGTGCACGTGGCGTCGGGCTGCGGGACGCCGCCTGCCGGAACCAGATCGACATCCGGCGACCCCCCGCCCGGACGGTGTCACGGAGCGGGGGGAACTCGTCGTCGAGACCCGGCGCGCAGACCTGGAACAGGCGCGTGCCGGCGGGAAAGCCGCGGAGCACGAACGTGCCAAGGTCGCGCAGCTCGGCTCCGGCGTGGTCGCGGCCGAGAGCGTCGACGACCGCCGACGAGCAGACGATCTGGCCGCCGTGGGCGACGGCGCAGATCCGCGAAACTTCGTGGACGGTCAAGCCGAGGTACTCGCCGCCGGAGATCGTCACCGGTCCGCGGTGGACGCCGATCCGCACCCTGAGTCGAACGCCTTCGGGCCAGCTGTGGTGCTCGACTCGCTGCTGGGCCGTCACCGCCGCCGCCACCGCGTCTTTCGCGGTCGGGAAGACGTAGAACAGGCTGTCGCCTTCACTGCCCATCGAGCGGCCGTGATGGTCGTCGAACGATCGCTCGAGCATCCGCTGGTGCACTCGCAGCAGCAGGCCGTAGCTCCCTTTGAGCTCGCGCAGGAGCAGGGTAGAGCCCTCGACGTCGGTGAACAGGAGCGTGAGCCCGCCCTGCGGATCGGCCATCGCGAGGCATTATCGCGATCGATTCAGAGCGTGTCGCCGGGCATGGCGAACCCCGACACGCTCCGGTACGTGCGCGATGTGGGCTGCCGTGTGCCACCTACCACGGCATCGAGCGGCACGAGTTGCGGCCTTCCCGCTTAGGAGACCGTGGCCGGTCGTCCAGGGTGTGCAGTCCGGTCCGCTGACGTGCACCGATTCGGCCATGGTGTCCGGTGAGTGCGTCCCACTCTCTCACGACGGGAACCGTACGTTTGTGAGCCAATGGACCCTCGGGACGTGCTCAAGAATGACTTCCCTGCTCTTCGAGTCGATGGGCTCAAGCGTCTCGGCCAGGGCTGGGATCACGTCGCCTTCCTGGTCAACGAGGCCCTCGTGTTCCGTCTGCCATGGCATCTCGTTGAGCGGACGGACGGAGGGGTCGACGCACCCACCGCGCTACCCGAGGTGAGGCTGCTACAAGCCGTCGCAGGGCATCTTCCCGTGGTAGTGCCTGAACCCGTCTACGTAGCCGACCATGGCCAGTACTTCGGATATCGGTATCTCCCCGGGGAGGATCTGGCGCAGCTACTGGGGGACGGTTCGTGGAGACCCGATCCTGATGGCTCGTTCGCTGATTTCGTCACCGACGTGGTCACAGCGCTCGAAGAAGTCGTTGCGGCTAACGACGCCGAGGCGATCGGCGTCCGCCGCGCCCGTCGGCCTCGATATCCAGACGCCGCGGCGCTGGCCCTTCTCCGCAGTCGATTGACCGCGACCATGCGATCCGTGTTCGAGTCGGCTGCCGAGGCGCTCCCGCCGTTGTGGAGCGCAGCCATGGCGCGCCCGGTGGCGACGCTGCACGCCGATCTTGGCCTCGATCACTGGTTGGCTGACGGGGAGGGCCCGTACGCCCTCATCGACTGGTCCGACAGCTGCGTCGGACCGCCCGAGCTTCAGCTCTCGACGCTCATGTGGCACGTGCCCGAGCTGACTGCAGGCGTTGCCCGCCGATATGCGGATCGTACGAATCGCGTGATCGACGGCGATCTGATCTTCTGCTGTGGCTACACGAGCGCGCTCAGCGACATCGGGGAGATTCTTCGTCAGGACCACACCGACGAAGAGGACCTTGAGTGGTGTCTCGAGTTCCTGCGCCGCTGGAGCCAAGCCGACCCCGCCGTCACTCTCCGAGGCTGGTCGAGCTGACCCGTAGCCGGCGTAAGTGCCGCACTGCTCTGCGGCCGCTCCCGAACCCGGCGTTCGAGGGCACGCCTGTGTCGACGTCGGTGTTGTGGCGGAGTTGCCAGGCCGCGTGCCCAGGGCAGCCGACCTTCAAGCCGTGACTCGACTGGGCTGGTAACTCAGAGCGACCGCCCCCGACCGGAATTCCTGGCGCCCCACTAGCGTCAGCTCGAGCCGCTCGCTCAGGCCGGCGAACAACGTCGGCCCGTGGCCCGCCAGGATGGGCTGCACGACGAACTCGTACTCATCGATCAATCCCAGATCCGCCAGGGCCAGCGGGAGGGTCACGCCTCCCGTGGCCAGTCCCTTGCCTGGCTCCTGCTTGAGCTGCTGAACGGCTTTCCCCAGGTCCCCCTGTACGAGCTCCGCGTTCCAATCGACCTGGTCCAGGGTGCTCGACACGACGTACTTCTTGGCGCTGTCGATCGTCTGGGCGAAGGGGATCATCCAATCGGCCATCCAGTCAGGCCATGTTCCCGTCGCCGGCTGCCGCCATGCTGCCTCCATCATCTCGTAGGTCACCCGGCCGAAGAGAAGGGCGTCGGCTCGTTCCAGGTTGGCGGCGTGATGGCGATGCAACTCCTCGTCAGCGATCCCCTCTCGGTGATCGCAGCAGCCGTCGAGGGTGACGTTGATCGAGTATCGGAGCGGTCTCATAGGTTGCTCTCCCTTGCCGCGGACGCAGGCACCTGGCGGACCCTCATCAGACCGGCGCCGCCGCCATTTCTAATCGGGCGCTGTGCGCAACGAAGGAACGCCCTCATCCCCGGCCAAGCGGAGGTGTTCCCGGTCTCATAAGCAGACGGCCAACGCTGCCAGCCGGGACGTGTGCGCCCGTTCGACGCAGAGCCGACGGTCTGGCGAGACCATGATGGGCGCTATGACTACCGCATTCGCTCCGCCCGGACCCGGCCACTGGGCCCTCGACCGCTCGCACTTCGCGGGCGGGACCACGCCCATCTGCCAGTGGCTCATGGAGGAGTCCATGGCGAGGGGCATGCGACGAGTCTTCGCCGAAATCGGCGTCCCAGCCGACACGCTGCAGGCCCGCTTCGTCAACGGCTTCATGTACACGCGTCTGCGCCCGCTCCTCAGGCCGGACCATGCCGCTACGAAGCTGCCTCCCGAGCCAATTCTCCGCATCATCACGCACCTCCACCCGGCGTTCCGCCGCCGGGCCAAGGCAGCGGCGACCGCCCTTCGCAGCCGGCCCTGGGTCGATGTCGCACACCGTTGGGCCACCCAGGTCAGGCCGGCGGTGGTTGCCGAGAACCGCCGCTTTCAGGCGACCGATCCCGAGGTCCTGGATGACGCCTTGCTGAGCAGGCACGTCGCCGAACTATTGGAGTACTGCCGGGACAAGGCAGAGCTGCACTTCTGGTTGCACGGGCACGACCTCGGCCCGATCGCCCGCTATCTCCACGGCGTCCAGGGATGGGGCATCCCTCCGGCCGATGCGTTGCCGGCGCTCGCCGGTGCCTCGCCGTCGACGTCCGATCCGGTCCGGGTGCTGGTCCGCCTGCGGACGCTCCTCGCGGAGGCGGGCGCCGCTCCGGCCACGCTCGACGACGTCCGGGCCGTCTCGCCGGAGGCGGCGGCGACGCTCGACCACTATCTGGCCGACCGTGGTCACCTCCTCGTCACCGGCTACGACATCGTCGGGCTCACCTTGGGCGAGGTCCCGGCTGCAGTGCTCGCCAGCATTCTCGATGCGGTCGAGCCCCCGCCCATCGACGACCGCGCCGTGGCTGGCGCGCTTCGGTCCCGGGTGCGAGAAGAGCACCGCGGCGACTTCGACCTGGTGCTCGGAGACGCCCGGGCCGTTATGGATATGCGGGACGACAACGGTCCGTCGACCTACGAGTGGCCGGTCGGGCTGCTGCGCCGGGCGCTGCTGGCTGTGGGTCGGCGGTTGGTGTCACGGGGCCGGATCGCCAACGCGGAGCTCGCGCTCGAGTTGACGCCCGCAGAGGCGGCGACCGTCCTGGATCGGGATACACCGAACGGCGCCGAGCTGACGCGTCGCGGCGATGAGCGAGGGGCCCTGGCGCAGTTGACACCACCCGAGACGCTCGGTCCGGTCGAGCCCGCACCACCCCTCGACATCCTGCCCACGCCCCTGGACGAGACCGTGGCCATGGTGCGGACCGCCTTGTCGCTCATGGGCATGGCGGGCGCGACGCGGCCCGAGCGCCTGATGGGGGTAGGGATCGGGACCAGCAGCTACCGGGGCCGCGCCCGTATCGCCGCGTCGTCGGAGGACGCGATCGAGAACATGGAGCCAGGGGACGTGCTGGTCGTCAGGGTGACCTCACCCGCGTTCAATGCCGTGCTCACTATCGCCGGCGCCGTCGTCACGACAGAAGGGGGGCCGCTTTCTCACGCCGCCGTGTTGGCCCGTGAGCTCGGGATCCCCGCCGTGGTCGGGGCGGTCGGGGCGCTCGACCTGGCAGACGGGGCAACCGTCGAGGTCGATCCTCGGGTCGGATGCGTGCGCGTCGTGACATGACGATTCCGGTTTCGGGCCCGAGGCATCACCGTCGTTCCGCCCACCTCCAGGGTCAAATCAGCACCCACACACTCAGACGCAAGGGAGGCTTCCAGCACGACCGCTTCTACCGGCGGTCCCGTCCCCGCTGGTGCGAGCTGGCACGCACCTCCCGTCTGACCGTCGTGCTCGGCGACTCCGGGGAGGACGGACGTGACGGTGATGTCCTCAAGGTCACCCTGCCCGGCCGGAGACCCTGCGCCGCGAGTGGGCCGTCGGGTGCCACGCCGCTGACGCAAACGCCGTCCTGCCCGGGTGGGAGGTCCCCGCCGCGGCCGCCGTCGCCGGTTCGAAGCCACCGGGAGCGCCGAGCCCGCCGTCGTCGCCGCCGCCGTACGCATCGCCCTCGACCCCCAACAGGACTACCAGCCCATCGGATGAACCGACAGGCCAGTGTCTACGATGTCCCGCGACATCCGTCTCCGATGTCTCGCGACATCACATTCGTGCCCCGGGCAGGACTCGAACCTGCGGCCTACCGCTCAGGAGACCGTGAACGGATCGTCCAGGGCGTCCACTTGAGCGGGCTGAGCTGGTTGTCATCGGCCAGATCCCCCGTGGGTAGCAGCTCGGTCCAAGGCGTCCGCTGACGTACTGCACCTGCTCCTGCACCTGAGAGCCCGCATGCTCCTGCGGGTTGTCGGGCATGGCAAGACCATCGTCGTGTAGTTCGTGGGTGGCGGCGCCGGTGATGCGAGCCGGCCTGGCGGCAGAACCAGTAGGCATAGCGCTCGTGGGCGTCGACGATGACCTCGAGCTCGACGACACCGGCAGCACGGGCGGTTCGTGAGCACCACCCTCGATCACAGCAGGCCGAGTTCGTTGAGCCGGTTGAGCGCCTCGATGCGGTTGCGGGCTCCGAGCTTGGTGAGCGCGCTCTGGACGTACGTCTTCACGGTGTTGCGGGTGAGGCCGAGCGCTTCGGCGATCTCGGGGTTGGTCTCCCCCATGGAGATGTGCCTCAGGATGTCGTACTCGCGCCTCGTGAGGGCGTAGCGCCGCAGGTTCCGGCTCAGCTGTTGGCTGATCTCCGGGGAACCGAGAGCCGTGCCAGCCAAGGGCTCGTCGGTGGCGACCCGGCGGATGGTGTCGACGAGGTCGGCCCGGTCCGCGTCCTTGAGCACCACGGCCTTGGCGCCGGCGGCCAGCGCGGGTTCCACGGCGGCATGATCGGGATAGGCCGTGAACAGGATGATCCGTGCCTCGCTTGCGACCCGGTGGATCCCGTTGATCACTTCCGGGCCGAGCATGTCGGGGAGGCGAAGATCCAGCAGGATGACATCGGGCTGTGTCTGCCCGGCGAGGGTGATGGCCTCGCGGCCGGTGCGGGCGTAGGCGGCCAGGGCGATCCATGGCGTGCTGTCCACGAGGTGGCGCACCCCGTCCAGCACGATCGGGTGGTCGTCCGCGACCAGCACGCTGATCGTGCGGCTCACCGGGCTCATGCCGGGACCCACGCCCTCACGGTGACGCCGCCGTCGTCGTTCCTGCCGACCGTCAGGTAGCCACCCACCCTCCCGAGCCGATCGGTGGCCGCCGCCAGTCCCAAGCCCGCCCGACAGTCCTCGACCGCAGGCGGGCCGACGCCGTCGTCGTAGACCGCGACGGTGACGCCTTCCTCGTTCCGGAAGGCGCTCACCAGCACCGAGCTCGCGTTGGCGTGCTTCTCGACGTTCAGCAGCGCCTCGCGGACGGCGGCGGCAAGGGCGCTCGCGCGAGACATGGGAAGTGGTGGCAGGTCGTCGAGCATCAGCAACCGCGTCGGGATCTGGCTGCGGTCCTCGAAGCTGCGACAGTCCGCCCGGAGCGCCACCCCGAGCGCCACCGCATCGGGCGGAGCGTCCAGGGTCTGGAGCGACTCCCGGAACACTGCGGCCGCCTCGGCGGCCTGTCGCTCGATCCTCGCCAGGCGGGCTCGGAGATCGGGATGATGCGCGAGGTCGTCGCCGAGCCTCTGAACGCCGGCCCCGATCGTGAACAACATCGCACCTACCGTGTCGTGGAGCTGCACCGCCAGGCGGCGACGCTCTTCGTGCACTGCGACCTCGGCGGTGTGGCGAGCGCGCTCGGCGACGACCGCGGCGTTGGCCGCCCGAGCGGCCGCTGCCTCGAGCGCCCCGACGGTGAGGTCGCCGTACCGTGTCTCCGCGCGGTGGGCGGCGTACAGGATTCCCAGCCAACGCCCGGCGTGGACGAGCGGGACCGCCGCCATGCCCTTGACACCCTCGCGGTGGGCCTGGGTGCTGAACGGCCGCGTGAGGTCGGACGCATCGGGGTAGTTGGCCACCCATTGCGGCCGCCCCGTCTGCATGACATGGCCCCCGAGTCCGACGCCGGGTGGCACCACCAGACCCTCGACGACGTCGGTCTGGGTCCGAATCGCGTGGCCCAGCACGATGCTGCCGGTGGGATCGAGCTCGCCGATCCAGGCGACGTCGATGCCGATCTCGTCGGGCAGGCGCTCGAGGATCGCACGGAAGGCCGTGCGCCGATCGAGCAGACTCAGGACTCGCGCATAGTCCTCGTCCAGCTCCAGCAGCAGGTCGGCGGTCCCCCAGCCCGGATCTCGACGGCGTCGGGCCATCACCCCCATGGTATGCCTGGCCTCGGGACGCCCACGTGGCCATGTTGCGCCAGCGCGGGCGGCGGGACCACCGCCAGCTGGCGGTCTCCGGTCGGAGACCCCCCGGAGGGAGGTCTCCACCAGCAGCTACCGTGACGCCGGTCACCCCCACATCCTGACCCTCGTGTTGTCGGTGAGGGGTCTCCAGGTCAGCTACGGCGGTTCGGTCCGTGCGGTGCGGGACATCTCGATCGAGGTCCCCGAATCCGGCGTCGTCGCCGTGCTCGGGAGCAATGGCGCCGGCAAGACAACCCTGCTCCGGGCGGTGTCGGGTTGCCTGCGCGGAGTCGGCGGCAGGATCGACGCGGGCACGATCGAGTTCTGCGGGGATCGGCTGAACGGCCGCTCCCCTGCGGCCATCGTGGGCGCCGGGGTGGTGCAGGTGCCCGAGGGTCGCCAGGTATTCACGCGCCTGACCGTGGACGAGAATCTGCGCATCGGCGCGTTCGGCCGCAAGGACCGCGCGGAGAAGGCGAGGACCCGAACCCGGGTCCAGGAGCTGTTCCCGATCCTGCACGACCGCCGCCACGAGCGCGCCGGCCTGCTGTCCGGGGGCCAGCAGCAGATGCTCGCCATCGGGCGCGCGCTCATGGCGGCGCCGCGTCTGCTGCTGCTCGACGAGCCCTCCCTGGGGCTCGCTCCCCAAGTTGTTACCCAGATCGGTCACGTCGTCCGGGCCATCAACCAACAAGGCACCGCCGTGCTGCTCGTCGAGCAGAACGCCGCCATGGCCCTCGGCGTCGCGGCCCGTGCGGTGGTCCTCACCGTGGGCACGGTGTCGCTGAGCGGAGCGGCGGACGACCTGGCGCGCGACGAGCGTGTCCGCGAGCTGTACCTGGGCGGCGCCTCGTCGCCCTCAGACCTCGACGGACAGCTCGCCGCCGTGGGTGGCGATGGCGTCCGCCTGGGCAGGTGGGTCCGATGAGCGTCGGCGCGGTCGGCGCGACGACCGCGACGGTCGGACTGGAAATCGCGGCCGTCACCGTCCGCTTCGCCGGCGTCACCGCCCTCGACGAGGTGTCGTTCCGGGTCGCGCCGGCTTCGATCCACGCGGTCATCGGGCCCAACGGGGCCGGCAAGTCGACGCTCTTCAACGTCGTCTGCGGGGTGTACCGGCCGGAGAGCGGCTCGGTCCGGTTCTCCGGCCACGAGCTGGTCGGGCGGCGGCCCCACCAGATCGCCGGTCTCGGGGTGGCCCGTGCGTTCCAGAACGTCGCGCTGTACCCGCACTCGACGGTCGAGGAGAACCTGCTACTCGGCCGGCACCACCTCACCCGCTCGGGCTTCATCGCGTGCGGCCTGCGGCTCCCCTCGGCGCGGCGGGAGGAGGCCCGCCACCGGGCGCGCGTGGCGAAGATCGCCGAGTTTGTCGGCATCCGGCATCTGCTGGCCCTGCCCGCCGGGGACCTGCCGCAGGGAGACCAGAAGAGGGTCGACATCGCCCGGGCGTTGTGCGTCGAGCCGTCGCTGCTGCTCCTCGACGAACCCGTCGCCGGCATGAGTGCCCACGAGACCCACGACGTCGGCCGTCTCATCCGCGACATCCGCGCCGCCTTCGAGATCCCTGTGCTGCTCGTCGAGCACGACATGGGGCTGGTGATGGATGTCGCCGACCGGGTGACGGTCCTCGACTTCGGCCGCGTGATCGGCGACGGCACGCCGCTCGAGATGCAGACGAATCCCGAGGTCATCCGCGCATACCTCGGCAGCGGCGACGACCAACCCTCGATCGGAGTGCCTTGATGGACAAGTTCCTGCAGTTGCTGTTCAGCGGGGTGGCGCTCGGGGCCGTCTACGCCCTCCTCGCGCTGGGGTTCGTGATCGTCTTCAAGGCCACCCAGGTGGTCAACTTCGCCCTCGCCGGGTTGCTGATGGTCGGCACCTACTGCGTGGCGCGCTTCCGCACCGTCGACGGCTACCCGTTCCTGGTGGCGGTGCTGCTCGGCGTCGCCGTTGCAGTGGCCGTGGCGCTGCTCGTCGAGCGGGTGTTCGTGCGCCCGGTCGTACGGCGCTCGGTGGTCGCCGTCGCCATCATGACCATTGGCGTCGACGTCGTGTTGCAGACAGAGATCACGCGGCGCCTCGGCATCGACATCGTGCCCGTCGGCGACCCCTGGCAGAGTGCGACGGTCGACGTGTTCGGCATCACAGTTCCCCAGACGCGCGTGGCCGCACTTGTGGTCGCGCTGGTCGCGCTCGGCGGGTTCTTCGCTTGGTCGAAGTTCTCGGACTGGGGGATCGCGGTCAGGGCGAGCGCGGAGAACCACCAGACCGCCGAGCTGATGGGCGTGCGTCTCGGGCGGGTCTCCGCGACGGTGTGGCTCATCGCCGCGGTCCTCGCGGTGCTGGCCGGGGTGTTCCTGAGCGCCTTCCCGGCCCCGGGCGTGTCGCCGACCACGTCGGCGGCCGCGCTGCGCGCATTCCCCGCCGCCATCCTGGGCGGGCTCGATTCCACCGGTGGCGCCCTGGTGGGCGGCCTGCTCATCGGAATCGCCGAAACCCTGACCCTCGGATACCAGGACCAGCTGTCGTTCCTCGGCGAGGGCTTCTCGAGCGTCATGCCCTACGTGGTGATGGTCGGCGTGCTGCTCGTCCGGCCCACGGGGCTGTTCGGGGCGACGGAGGCGACCCGTGTCTGACTCGACGACGCTCGTCCCCACGACCAGCCCGGCACCGGTGCCGCCGGCGCGGCGCCGGACCACCCGGCCCGGACACCTTGCGTTGCTCGGCGCGCTCGCCGTCGGGCTGGTCGCACCCTTCTACCTCGACGTCTTCTGGCTCCAGGTCGGGGTTTTCGCCTTCGCCGCCATGGTCGCCGCCCTCGGGCTGAACATCCTGGTCGGTGAGGCCGGCCAGCTGTCGCTTGCGCATTCGTTCTTCATCGCGGTGGGCGCGTACAGCTACACGCTCATGGCCTCCCCGCCGCAGGCGGACGGCGGAGGCGACCTGGTGGGTTGGGGACTGCCGCCGATCGTGGCCGCGGCGCTCGCGGTCGTCGCCGCGGGGGTTGCCGGACTGCTCTTCAGCCCGATCGCCGCCCGCCTGCGGGGCATCTACCTCGGTGTGGCCTCCCTCGGTTTGGTGTTCCTGGGCCAGCACGTGCTGGTCAACGCGGAGACGATCACCGGCGGCTTCAACGGTCGTGACGTACCCCCGCTGACGGTGTTCGGGTTCAGCTTCGACGACGTGCCCGGCGAGACCCTCCATGTCATGGGGGTCCCGTTCACCCGGGTGGAGAAGCTGTGGTACGTCGGCCTGGTCGCGGTCGTGCTCGCGTGGCTCTTCTACCGCAACCTGCGGTCGAGCCGGGCGGGGCGGGCCATGCACGCGGTCCGCGACGGCGAGGTGGCGGCGTCCGTCATGGGCGTGCACGTCAGCCGCTTCAAGGGATCCGCCTTTCTCGTGTCTTCGATGCTCGCCGGCCTCGGCGGGGTGCTGTTGGCGTTGGCCTTCCGCCATATCGTGCCCGAGACCTTCGGCGTGCTGCTGGCCATCGAGTACCTGGCCATGATCGTCATCGGCGGCGTGGGCTCACCGGGCGGGACCCTGGCGGGCGCCCTGTTCGTCTCGTCCCTGCCGGTGGTGCTGGAGCGCTACAGCGACGCCCTGCCGTTCGTGAGCGAGACCCCCACGGGGGGCGGGGTCACCGCGGGCATCGCGGCCCGCTTCTGCTACGGCGCCGCCATCGTCGTGCTGCTGCTGGTCGAGCCCGGCGGTCTCGCCGCACTAGCCCGGCGCGCCCGCCGCCGGCTTGCCCGGGCCGCCCACGAACGTGCCGTCCAGCCCGCTCCGTCGCCGGCGGCCGCAGCCCTCGGCGACAACGTCGCCGCCGTCACACCTAGGCCCTAGCGCTTTCACACCCTCAAGGAGGGAACCCCATGTCCAAAATGTCTGTCCCACTGGTTCGGCGCCACGCCCTGGTGTGGCTGGCGTCTGCCCTCGTCGTCGTGGCCGCCGCGTGCTCGACCAAGGATGACGAACCGTCCGCCACGGCCGACGGCGGCGAAGCAGGTGCCGCCGCGCTCGAGGTCGGCCCGGGCGTCACCGACGACTCCATCACGCTGGGAGTGCTCACCGACCAGTCAGGCCCGTTCGCGGGAGCGTCGAAGGGCATCGCCCAGGGTCGTCAGCTGTTCTGGGACGCTCGCAACGCCGATGGCGGCGTCTGCGACCGCAGCGTGGAGTTCGCGGTCAGCGACCATGCCTACAACGCCCAGAACGCCACGACTCTGTACACCGACATGCAGCCCAACGTCCTGGCATTCGACGAGCTCCTCGGCTCGCCGATGATCGACGCGCTGCGCCCCAGCATCGACCGGGACGGTGTGCTGACGATGGCGGTCTCGTTCTCGTCGAGCCTGCTCGACAGCCCCAACATCGTGGTCACTGGCGCCACGTACGACATCGAGATGATCAACGCCATCGAGTGGCTGCTGGACGAGGGCCGCATCGCCGAAGGCGACACCGTCGGCCACATCTACCTCGAAGGGGACTACGGCGAGAACGCCCTCGCCGGGGCCGAATACGCCGCCGACGAGCTCGGTGTCGAGATTGCCGCCCAGAAGGTCCAGCCCACCGACGCGGACCTGACCGCGCCGGTCACGGCCCTCGAGGACGCGGGCGCCCGCGTGGTCCTCTTGACCACCACGCCACCCCAAGCGGCGTCGGCGGTGGCCGTGGCCCAGGCCAACGGGCTCGACATGACGTTCGTCGGGTCGAACCCCACCTTCAGCCCCGCGCTCCTCGCCAGCCCGGCGGCGGAGGCGCTGCAGGCGTCCTACGAGATGGTGTCCCCGATCGCGCCGTACGCCAGCGATGCCGACGGGCCGACGAGCGTACGTGACGCATTCGGCACGACGTTCGCGGGCGAGACGCCGACCCACTTCGTGCTGTACGGCTATGCCCAGGGCGAGCTGATGGCCCAGATCCTCGACAAGGCGTGCGAGAACGGTGTGCTGACGCGCGCCGGGCTGCAGGAAGCCTTCCAGAGCCTCGACAACGTCGACACCGGCGGCCTGGTCGCCGCCATGGACTTCAGCGATCCCGGCCAGCCACCTGCCCGCGAGGTCCACATCCTCAAGCCCGACGCCAGCGTGGACGGCGGGCTGGTCGAGGTGCAGGGCCTGTTCGCCTCGCCCCTCGCCGTTGATTTCCGGCGCGGCAGCTGACCCCTCCAGCGCCGGCCGTGGGGTGTGCCGCCCGGTCCGCCGACGGGCGGCACACCCATCGCCCGACCCTCCTCCATCCTCGACACCCCACGATCGCCCGACGAAAGGACCTGCCATGGACGGCCTGATGCAGGACTTCCCGTTGACCTTGCCGCACCTATTCGAGCGCGCCGAGCGGCTCTTCGCCGACAAGGAGGTCGTAACGGTCACCGGCACCGGCCAGGAACGTACGACCTACGGAGCGTGGGCCGAACGGGCCCGCCGCCTTGGTGGCGCCCTCGACGGACTGGGGGTGAGTGCCGAGGGCCGCGTGGCGACGTTCGCGTGGAACACCGCCCGTCACCTCGAGCTGTACTTCGCCGCCCCCTGCTCAGGGCGGGTGCTGCACACCCTTAACATCCGCCTGTTCCCGAACCAGCTCGTCTACATCGCCAACCACGCTGAGGACGAGGTGATCTTCGTCGATCGGTCGCTGGCGCGACTGCTGTTCCCGCTGGTCGGCGAGTTCACGACCGTCAAGCACCTGGTGGTGATGGACGACGGGACGGGGGACCTACCGCCGATCGATGCCGGCGTCGCGGTGCACGACTACGAGACGCTGCTCGGGGCCGCAGCGCCGGTCGGCTTCGGCGTGGACGACGAAAGGCGAGCTGCGTCGATGTGCTACACGAGCGGCACGACCGGCAACCCCAAGGGGGTCGTCTACAGCCACCGCTCGATGGTGTTGCACACCCTCGGAGTCATGGCCGCCGGCACCTTGGCGATCGACGAGCCCGACAGGGTCCTGCCGATCGTCCCGATGTTCCACGCCAACGCCTGGGGGCTGGCCCACGCGGCGCCGGCCGCCGGCGCCTCGCTGATCCTGCCGGGGCCCGACCTCTCCCCCGCCGCGGTCGCGGGCCTCATCGAATCGGAGCGCGTGACGGTCGCCGCCGGTGTACCCACGATCTGGATGGGGGTGCTCCCCGAGCTCGACGGCCGCGACACCGTCAGCCTGCGCAGCATCGTCTGCGGCGGCTCCGCCGTACCCCCGGCGCTGTCCGAGGCATACGAGGCCCGAGTCGGCCTACCGATCCTGCAGGCCTGGGGCATGACCGAGACCAGTCCGGTCGGCGCGGTGTGCCGCATCAAATCGACGCTCGGCGGTGCGCGGGGAGACGACGGTCGAGCCGAACTGCGCTCGAGCGTCGGCCAGCCCGCGGTCGGGGTCGAGGCGCGGATCACCCGTCCCGATTCGGCCAAGCCGGTCGAGCCGCTGGCGTGGGACGGCGCCACCCCCGGAGAGCTGCAGGTGCGTGGCCCGTGGATCGCCGCGGGCTACCACGACGACGCTCGGTCGGCCGAGTCGTTCAGCGCGGACGGGTGGCTCCGGACGGGCGACATCGCCACCATCGACGCCCACGGTTACATCCGCCTGGTCGACCGGGCCAAGGACGTGATCAAGTCGGGCGGAGAGTGGATCAGCTCCGTCGAGCTGGAAAACGAGATCATGGCCCACCCGCAGGTGTCCGAGGCCGCGGTCATCGGAGTTGCCGACGCCCGCTGGGGCGAGCGACCCATGGCCTGCGTCGTCCTGCGACCCGAGGCGCCGCGGACTGCCGACACGAAGGTCGACATCCGGGCGTTCCTCGAGCCCCGTGTGGCCAAGTGGTGGCTGCCGGATGACATCGTCTTCCTCGACCACATTCCCAAGACTTCGGTCGGCAAGTTCTCCAAGAAGGAGCTGCGGCACCTGCTTGCGTCACACCACGAGGCATTGCAATGACGAGCGTCGGGGAGTCGGGCAGCGTGATTCGGTCTCCGGACGGCTTCGATCGGGACGACCCACCCGTGTTGGGGGCCAACCCGTTCGTGGGCCTCACCCGCCGCCAGGTCGGGGCCGCGCTGGGCCGCCTCCTCGGCCGGGTTGCGTTCGAGCCCGGCGTCGTCGTCACGGGCGGGCTCGGAGCCGCCCGCCAGCTCCTCGATGTGGCGCGGGGCCGCAACGACCTGGCCCCGGATCCGTCGGACAAGCGGTTCGCGGATCCGGCCTGGGCGAGCAACGCCTTCTACCGGCGCCTCCTGCAGGCGTACCTCGTCGAGCGCGACGCGCTGTTCCGGCTGGTCGACGAGGTCGGCCTCGACCCCAAGAGCCGCGAGCGGGCGCGCCTGGCGCTGTCGCTCGTGACCGAGGCCGCCGCCCCCACCAACACGCTTCTGGGCAATCCGAGTGCGCTCGGCAAGGCGTGGCAGACGCGTGGCCAGAGCCTCGCCGCAGGGCTGCGCCATTTCCGCCACGACCTCCGGCACAACGGGGGCATGCCGTCGATGGTGGACACCCGGCCGTTCAAGGTCGGCGAGAACATCGCCGTGACGGCCGGCGAGGTGATCCACCGCAGCGAGCTCTTCGAGCTCATCCAGTACGCACCCGCCGGCTCCCGCACGTTCAGGCGACCGCTGGTCGTCATCCCGCCGCAGATCAACAAGTACTACATCTCCGATCTCGCGCCGGGTCGCAGCTTCGTCGAGCACACCGTCGCCGCCGGCATCCCCTACTTCGCGATCAGCTGGCGCAACCCGACACCGGCGCAGCGGGACTGGGACCTCGCCACCTACGTCTCCGCGTGCAAGGAGGCGATCGAGGTCGCCTGCGACGTCGGCGCATCGAACGATGCCAACGTGGCCGGCATGTGCGCCGGCGGCATCACGCTGGCGTGCCTGCTGGGCCACCTCGCCGGCACCGACGAGTCCCTCGTCAACTCGGCCACGTTCATGGTCGCGGGGCTCGACATCTCCAGCGAGTCCGCCGTCGGACTCCTGAGCTCGACGGCATCCATCGAAGCCTCCCGCGCCCGCTCACAGCGCAAGGGCGTGCTGGACGGCCGCGACCTCGGCCGGATGTTCGCCTGGCTGCGGCCCAACGACCTCATCTGGAACTACTGGGTCAACAACTACCTGCTCGGGCAGAACCCGCCCGCGTTCGACATCCTCTATTGGAACGCCGACACCACCAACCTCACAGCCGGGCTGCACTCGGACTTCCTCGACCTGCTCGGCACCAACGGCCTCGCCACTCCGGGATCGGTCGAGGTGCTCGGCACCCCGGTCGACCTCGGCAAGGTGAGATGCGACGCCTACGTGGTGGCAGGCGCCACCGATCACATCATCCCGTGGACGGCGGCATACCAGACCACGCAGCTGCTGGGCGGCGACAGCGAGTTCGTGCTGGGATCGAGCGGCCACATCCAGGCGATCGTCAACCCCCCGGGGAACAGGAAGTCGAGGTTCCTCACCCGGCCCGGGCCCCCGCCGGCCGATGCCCTCGAATGGCGCGCCACCTCCACCAGCAACGACGGGACCTGGTGGGACCACTGGTTGCGGTGGCTCGCCGCGCGCTCTGGCGATCAGCGCCGGGCCCCGGCCAGGCTGGGCAACCGCCGTCACCCACCCATCGAGGCCGCGCCCGGCCGGTACGTCCACCTGTGACCTACCCACCGCGGTCGTGAGCCGGCTCCTGACGTTCGTCCTCGTCGACGGCCGGCTCCTCAGGGTCTCGATCCGCGGCGAGGGCCCGCCCCTGCTGCTCGTCATGGGTCTGGGCGGGAACATCGAGATGTGGGACCCGCTAGAACGGGCGCTCAACGGCCGCGGCATCCAGACGATCGCGTACGACGCCTCCGGGACCGGGCACTCACCCACCCGCCTCGTCCCGCAGCGGATGCCCACGATCGCTCGCCAGGCCGCGCACCTGCTCGACGCACTCGGCCATCCGTCTGCCGACGTGCTCGGCGTGTCCTACGGCGGGGCGGTGGCGCAGGAGCTCGCGCTGGGCAACCCCCACCGGGTGCGCCGGCTGGTGCTCGCATCGACCAGCTGCGGGCTCGGCGGCGTCCCTGGCAACCCGCTCGCGATGTCGCTTCTGGCCACGCCGCTCCGCTACTACTCACCGACCTTCCTGCGCCTCACCGCCGGCGTGTTGTACGGGCCCAGCATCTCCGGCAAGGAGGACCTCCTCCGAGCGCAGATCAACGCCCGTCGGGCCCGGCCGCCCAGCCTCTGGGGCTATGCCAGCCAGCTCATCGCCGGCGCCGGGTGGACGAGCCTGCCGTGGCTGGGCCGGATCGCCGCGCCAACCCTCGTGCTGGCCGGCGACCGCGATCCCATCGTCCCGGCACGCAACGCCCGCATCCTCGCCCGACGGATACCCACCGCACGCCTGAAGCTGGTCCACGGAGCCGGCCATCTGCTGCTTCTCGACCAAGCCGAGCACTCCGCAGCACTCATCGCCGACTTCCTCGGTGCGGGGTGATGCTGGCCAGGCCTCCCCACCAGCGGGGTCTCCAACCGGAGACGGTCCAACGCAGATGGCCGTCCCTGCGCCCAGGGCGCATCATGCCCGGGTGAGCCGATCAGATGCTGCCAGCGGATGATGGGTTGAGCATGTCGGACTACGTCACACCCCTCGACGACATGCGATTCGTGCTCGAGAACGTGGTAGATCTGGCCGGTCTCGCCAGGCTGCCGGCCTTCGATCACTTGGAGCTCGACACCATCTGGTTTGCGCTAGAGGAGCACGCCCGGTTCATCGAGCAGGAAGTCGCGCCGCTCAACCGCAGCGGCGATGTGCAGCACAGCCGCTGGGATTCGGGCAATGTCACGACGCCCGACGGGTTCCCCGAGGCCTACCAGAAGTTCGTCGCCGCCGGGTGGGGTGGCGTGCCGTTTCCTGCCGAGCACGGCGGCGGCGGGTTCCCCTGGCTGGTGGGCATCGCACTGCAGGAGACCCTGACCGCCGCGAACGTTTCCTTCTCGATGTGCCCGCTGTTGACCCATGGCGCCATCGACATGCTGCTGCACCACGGATCCGAGGAGCAGCGCGAGCGCTACCTGCCCAAGATGGTGACCGGCGAATGGACCGGCACCATGAACCTCACCGAGCCTCAGGCAGGCTCGGATGTCGGCGCGCTCTCGACCAGGGCCGTGCCCGCCGACGACGGATCGTGGCGCATCAGCGGTCAGAAGATCTTCATCACCTTCGGCGAGCACGATCTCGCCGACAACATCATCCACCTCGTGCTGGCGCGTGTGCCCGATGCCCCGCCCGGCACGAGGGGGATCTCGTGCTTCATCGTCCCGAAGCACATCCTCGACGCAGCAGGCGGGCTCGGCGAGCGCAACCGGGTGGAGTGTCTGTCCATCGAGCACAAGCTGGGCATCAACGCCAGCCCGACCTGCGTCATGGCCTACGACGATGCCGTGGGCCACCTGGTCGGCGAGGCCAACCAGGGCATGCGGTACATGTTCACGATGATGAACACCGCCCGCCTCTCCGTCGGCGTGCAGGGACTCGGGTTAGGCGAACGGGCCTACCAGCGGGCGACGGCCCATGCCTGCGAGCGCCGTCAGGGGCGGGCGCCCGGCGCGCGCGCCGGTGAGCAGTCGCCGATCGTCGAGCTACCGGACGTGCGTCGCATGCTGCTGACCATGCGCGCCTGCAACGAGGCGCTGCGCTGCCTCGTCTACCTGAATGCCGAATGCCTCGACCTGGCGGTGCACGATCCGGCCGAGGCTGTGCGCCGCGCACGTGCCGAGCTGGCCGACCTGCTGACCCCGATCGCCAAGGCGTGGGGGACCGACCTGGGCGTCGAGGTGACCTCGTTGGGGATCCAGGTCCTCGGCGGCGCCGGTTACATCGAGGAAACCGGGGTCGCCCAACACTTCCGCGATGCCCGCATCGGGCCGATCTATGAGGGCACCAACGGCATCCAGGCTGTCGACCTCGTCGGAAGAAAGCTGCCGATGCGGGCCGGAGCGGTGGTGGCCGACCTCCTCGCCCGCATCGCCGCCACGGCTGCCGACGCGCGCGGCGCGGGCGCAGCCCTGGCGCCGATCGGAGACGCATTGGCCGAGGCGCACTCGGCGCTGGCTGAGGCCACCGACTGGCTGCTGGCCAACGGGTCGTCCGACCCATACGCCGTCCTCGCGGGCGCCACGCCCTACCTGCGGATGTGCGGGATCGTCACCGGCGGATGGTTGCTCGCCAGATCGGCCGTGGCCGCCCAGCGGTGCCTTGACGGTGACCTCCCCGGCAACCAGCTGCTCGAGCAGAAGATGGTCACCGCCCGCTTCTACTGCGATCAGCTGCTGCCCCAGGCGGCCGGCCTGCGAGCGGCGGTCACCGCCGGGCCCGCCGAGCTGGTCGCCGCGTCGTTCTGAGGCCGGCCCATCACGCCCGGATCCGGGGACGGCGTCGTGCGCTTGGCTGCCGTCAGCGATCCGGCGGCCTCGGAACTCGGACACCATGTCGTCGACGGGACCGGCCCTAGGTAGATGGACCGGGAAGGAGGCTGCGCTGCCAGCGGCGCGGACCGTTCAACGGTGGTCGCGGGAGTGTGCTGGCAAGGTGAACCGCAGCCTGAGCCATTGCACCTGAGTGTGCACTTGAGTTTCATCGGCCGCACGCCCTGCACAACGTCTACCAGCACTTTCTCGGTGGTCCCGGCAGTGGTGCGCCCGGCAGGACTCGAACCCGCGGCCGGGTCGGCCACGGCCGGCTGGTGGCGCTCGACGTCTTTCGATGCGGTTGCTCCTACCGGTCCTTGGGGCGGATCACTGGACCGCCCCCGCTCGAGAGCTCGTGAGGTCCGGCCCTTGGCGTCAGGCGCCGCCGGCTGTCGGATCGACGATCCCGACGACCTGGTGGACGACGTTTGCTGGAATGCCGGTTCGCGCCGCGTGCTCTCGGATGCGGTGCTCGCTCGGCGCGATGTAGAGGCAGAACAGCTTGTCGGCGGTGACGTAGCTCTGAACCCATTGGACGTCGCCGAGGTCGGCGATCACGCCATTGCTCTTTTCGCTGAGCGCCCGAACTTCTTCAGCGCCGACGCTTCCGGCGCCGGGGATGTCGCGCTCGATCACGTACTTGGGCATCGCTATTCTCCTATGGGTGTTGGTCGGTGGTGTGCGCTGACTCGCGCTGCTGGAGGTCGCTTCGAGCCCGCCGCGCCCGTGGTTGCTTTCTCCGGGCCCCGAGCGGAGCGGTCAGCCGGCGAGTTGTGTCGCTGCTGCGACGATCTCGGGACGGTCGCTCTGCATTCGGCCCGGCCAGCCGCCTTGCTCAAGTCGGTAGCCGTTTATGAAGACCATGATGTTGCTCGTATCTGCGAAGCCTTCATATGCCTCGGCGAGTGCGGCGTCGATCCGCTCCACCATGGTGCGCTTCGTCTCGATGTTGCCGAGCTCTGGGGCCTCGAGGGTGCGATCGGTCGCACCGGGGCCCCGATCGCCCCGTCTTGGGCGTACCGCTCGGGCGGGTACTCGCGCAGCCACAGACGCACGTCGGGAACGTGACAGGCGTCGTCGGCCGCACGCGTCACGTCGGCGATCATCTTCTTCCTGGCGACATCGGAGAGCCCGGGCGGGCCCTCGATGAAGATCATCGGCATCGCTCATCGACCTCCATGGGATTGACCCCGGGCGTCTCGTCGGGGCGGGTTCAGTGATTCAGATCCGGGCGAAGACGCGAACTCACCGGTAAGACTCCGAGCTGCTGGCGGCCACCCCAAGCCTGGGTGTCGATCGGAGTCCTCAACGGCGGTGCTTGCGGATGGTCGGTCGACACGCAGGGCAGCAAGGTGTTCCCCCCCCCAAGCCGATGAGCGCGATCAGCCCCTCGAGGGCGCCGTCGAGGTTCGGTAGTTGGAGCCGGCAGCCTCGCTTGCGGGCGTTGGGCTGCAGGTGAGCCAGTGCGTCGATCGTGTCGAGCGTCGCTGCCAGACCCGGCACGTCGCACACCATGACCCTCGCCGGAGACCCGTCCAGCGGCGTCTGATGGCCGGTGATCGGTGCGGGCCGAACGCCCTGGCGACTGTCGTGTGCGGGACGCTCATCGTCGATCGGCACCTGCGGACCGCCGCTGATGGTTTCTCCTTGTCAGATCCGGGTCGCAAACGAAACTCACCGATGACGCGATGAGTTCGCGCCCATCGCGAGGTCACGTATGAGGGAGGACCGGAGCGCGCAGACCAGCAGGAGGACCCAATGGCGCCTCGCAGGTACCAGCATCATGGATCGGCGGGCGGCAGTGACTGACGTCGTGGCTGACGCGCGGTCCGCCGCGGCCGACTCGACCACGGGCCGGACAGCCGCTCCGGCCGAGCCCGGCGCGGTTCCCGTCGACCTGCTGGAGGAGTATCGGGCGGAGCTGAACGGCTACTGCTATCGGCTCCTCGGCTCGGTGTTCGAAGCCCAAGACGCTGTGCAGGAGACGATGGTGCGCGCCTGGCGTGGGTTGGGGAGGCTCGAGCGGCGATCGAGCCTGCGCGTGTGGCTGTACCGCATCGCCACCCGCGTCTGCTTCAACATGATCACCGCAGCACGCCGGCGGGCTCTGCCGATGGACCTCACGGGCCCGTGGGCCGGCGCCGCCCCGGTCGGCCCCGCGCTACCCGAACACAGCTGGGTCGAACCGATCCCCGATGCGCTCCTTCCTCCATCGAGTCAGGTCGATCCCCTTGAGTATGCGGTCCAGCGGGACACCGTGCGCGTCGCGTTCATCGCCGCGCTCCAGCACCTGCCCCCGCGCCAGCGGGCGGTCCTCATCCTGCGCGACGTGCTGCGATGGTCAGCACGGGAAGTCGCCGAGCTGCTCGACGCGACGGTCATCTCGGTCAACAGCGCGCTGCAACGAGCCCGAGCGACCCTGGCGGCTCGCCGCCCCACGGCGGGCGACGTGGCGACGGCGCTGAGCGGCGAGCAGAAGGTACTACTCAACGGCTATCTAAGGGCCTTCGAGAGCCACGACGTAGACGCACTCGTGGCGCTGCTCCATCACGACGCGACGATCTCGATGCCGCCGCTGCCGGTGTGGCTGCGTGGCCCGACCGCGGCTCGCCAGTGGTGGGAGGGCCCGGGACGAGACTGCCGCGGCTCGCGGCTGGTCGCCGTGCACGCCAACCGGTCGCCCGCCTTCGCCGTCTACCGGCCGTCAGCAACGAGCCCTGGCCACGACCTGTTCGCGATCCACGTACTCGAGTTGACAGACAATCGAGTCGACTCGATTCAGATGTTCGTGGACGCCCGACTGGCGGGTCCGTTCGGACTCGCCCAGCGGCGCCTCTTTGCGGCCACCGGCCCGCCTCCCGACGACCGCCTGGAGACGCGCCACTTCCATAGGAAGGCGTGACGTGGCGTACGACCAGCGGCTGGTTGATCGAATTCGTAAGGCCGTCGGAGCCGAGCCGCAACTGACCGAGCGGGGAATGTTCGGCGGGCCCGCGTTCCTGATCGGCCGCAACATGCGGTCGCGGCGAGTGGGCAAGGCGGTGCGCTCATCCGCGTGGATCCTGCCAAGTCGACACGCCTCATCTCCACCAAGTGGGTGTAGCCAACTGATGACCGGCCGCCCGCGCCCGTCACGGAGCAGGCGAACTCGGCCGTGACCCCGCGGCGGGCGACGTGCTGGTCGTGGGCGCAGGCCGGCCGGGCTCACCGCTGCCTGCGAACTGGCCCGCTCGTGGCCCCAACGCGCCAACAGGAGAACCATCATGAGAAAGCTGAGTGTTTCGACGCTGGTTTCGCTCGACGGGGTAGTCCAAGACCCCGGCGGCTTCGGTGAGACCGAGGACGGTGGCTGGGCCGGCCCCTACTTCAACGATGAGGCCGGCCGGCTGGCATTGGAGCATGCGCTGGCGAGCGACGTCTTCCTGCTCGGACGGGAGACCTACGAGCGCTTCAAGGACTACTGGACTCAGGTCCACGAGGGGGACTACGCGGCGCGGATCAACAGCATGCCCAAGTTGGTCGCCTCCACGACGCTGCACGAGCCGCTGGAGTGGAACGCGAGACTCATCGAAGGCGACATCGCCGGAGCGATCGCCGAGCTCAAGAGCGAGGACGGGGGCGAGATCCTGATGTACGGAAGCCCGACGCTGATGCGCACGCTCGCCGCACACGACCTCGTCGACGAGTACAAGTTCTGGGTCCACCCGCTCGTCCTCGGCGTCGGCAAGCGGCTCTTTGCCGAGGGGTTCGACCGGTCCTCGCTGGAACTCGTCGACGTCAGGTCACTGAGCACAGGAGTCGTCATCCTCACCTACCGGCCGACTCGGCCGTAAGTATCGCTCTGCGGCGGCATCCCGCACGCTCGCCGGGAGCTTCGGACGCATGTCTTCAGCCTGGCCAGATCACTGCTTCTGGCGGCCAATGCCAGATCGCCGGTCCGGGGCGCGGCCGAGGCGGTCTCGCCGACGTCGTTGGGGCGCGGGGCACGGCGCGAGCGACCAGCGCGTCGCCGTCGATGGGGCGCATCTCGGTGAGCTCAGCTCGGCGCCTTCGCCGTGGGATCGATCGTCCGGCGCAGGTCCGCTGGCGGGCGTCAGGCGAGTTCGGCCTGGAGGATTGCGGCTGTGGGGCGGCGGGCGCCGAGGCGAGCGGGGATGGTGGTGAGCGTCGCCACGACGAGCAGGGTCCCCGGCACCACGGCGAGCAGCTGCCAGAGCGGCGGGCCGGTCACCCCGTCGTCGCCGCCGCCTGTGGCGGCGAAGAGTGCGAGGCCTCCGAGGATGCCCAGGGCGGCGCCGACGAGCGCCGGCAGGACCTGCGCCACCGAGAGTCCGGAGCTGACCTGCTGGGGGGTGGCGCCGAGCGCCCGGGCCAGCGCCGAGGAGTGCTTGGCGTCGAGTGCGGTGGCCCAGGTGACGAAGATGGCGTTGACGGCGGCCAAGGCGACCAGCGTGACCGTGATCACCAGCAGCACCTGGTTCGCTCGCACGGTGTTGGGATCGGTCCCACCGATGAGCTCGGCGTCCTGGCGGATCTGGGCGCGGGCAGCCAGCACGGCGACGATCCCCGTGACGGTGATGAAGATGCTTGCCGCGCTGAGAAGGACCCGGCGCGGCCGGCGGGCGGCCACCCGCAACGCGAGGAGCAGGGGGACGGGCAGGCGCGCCGAGATGGCGATCAGCCAGGGTGTGCGCCGGGGTGGGCGGGCCGCGTCTGCCAGAGCGTGGACGGTGCTGGTGCGGGCGGCGCGGACGGCGGGAACGACGGTGGCGAGGGCGGCGACCCCGAGTGCCACGGCTGTCACCTGACCGACCGTGGCCACGGTGAGCGACGGCGCACCGGCGCTGCCGAGAAGGCCGGCACCGGGATCGGCGAGCAGGGGAGCGGCCAGCCATCCGGCCGCCAGCCCAGCCGCGGCCGCGAGCAGGGCGAGGACCAGGTACTCGGTGAGCAGGACGACCGCGACCAGGCGCGGGGTGCCGCCGACCGCTTTGAGCAGTCCGACACGTCGGGTCTGGTCGGCCATCCGGCCACCGACGAGGACCGCGACGCTGGCCACGGCGAGCAGGCCGAGCAGCCGGCTGCCGATCCGCAGGACGTTCGCCATGTCCTGCACCAGCTTGTCGTGATCGTCGCGGATGTGCTGCCACGACTCCAGGATCTGTGTCTGCCAGCCCCCCGTCGGGGACGCGAGGTTTGCGTCGACGAATGCCGGCGCGTCGGCCGGGTCGGCCAGCTTCAGGTTCACGACATAGGACAGGAGTTCCTCCGAGGGGGCGAGGTCGCGGGCGTCCGCCTCGGTGAGCCAGACCAGGCCGGGCTCGACTGGGTCCTCCACGAAACGTTCCTCGTCGACCGACTCATCCGGCGGCGGCTCGTCAGGCACTTCTTCCTCCATGGCCTCGGCGAACCAGGGGCATTCCGGGGCGAAGCACACGTCCGGGTACGGCCTCGCTGCGGCGGTGACCGCCACACCGACAACCTGGAACGAGAGGTCCTTGGCCACGCCACAGTCCGGCGGTCCGGTCGACGTCTCGAACGTACACACACGGGTCCTCAGGGTGATCTGATCCCCTTCGCCGACATCGAGCGCGTCGGCGAAGCCAGCCTCGACCACCACGCCGCCGTCGCGTACCCAGCTGCCTTGGGTCAGCTCGGGCTGGTCGACCGAGGCCGCCGCGGGGTCGCGCCCCATTGCCCACACTCCCGCCGCACCACCGATCACCTCGCCCCTGGGCGTACGCCTCGACCCACCCAGGCCGTCGGCCTCGAGCTCGGCCCCGACCACCGGGAACGGCCCGCTGTGCTCGATCACGCCGGGAGCGTCGGTCAGTGCCTCCATGCCGGCGAGATCGGCGGGCCGGCCGCTGGCGGGATCCGGGGCGAAGCTGGCGACCACGTCTGGTCCCGCGGTGGCCTCCCGGGTGCTCTGGTAGGGGTCGTTGGTGACCCCGCGCAGGACGAGCCCGAGGGTCAGCACGGTGGTGGCCGCCACCATCGCCAGCAGGAGGAGCGCGGCCTCGGCCGGGCGTCGCCGCAGGTTTCGGGCGGCGAGGCGTCCCACGAGCAGGATCCGGCCCATGGCTCAGCCCTCCAGTTCGACAAGCGCGCCGAGCTGGCCGCTGGTGCCGCCGGTCAGCCTGGTCTCGTCGACGAAGGCGCCGTCGCGCATAGAAATGAGCCGGTCGGCGGTGGCCGCGATGCGGGCGTCGTGGGTGACGACGACCAGGGTCTGTCCGCCCTGGTGCAGGCTGTCGAACAGGCGCAGGACCTCCATGGTGGCAGCGCTGTCGAGGTTGCCGGTGGGTTCGTCGGCGAACACGACGAGCGGGTGGTTCGAAAGCGCGCGGGCGATGGCGACCCGCTGACGCTGACCACCCGACAGCGCCGCGGGCAGAAAGCCCGCCCGGTCGGCGAGCCCCACCCGCTCCAGCAGATGCATGGCGCCGCGGCGGGCCGCCCGGGGTGAGCGTCCGTCCAGCAGCGCCGGCAGTTCGACGTTCTCCACGGCGGTGAGCTCATCCATCAGGTGGAAGGCCTGGAACACGAAGCCGACCGCGGTGCGCCGCATCCGGGCCAGGGCCCTTTCCCCGATCTGGTCGATGCGCCGCCCCCCCAGCCACACTTCGCCGCCCGAGGGTCGGTCCAGGCCCCCCAGGAGGTGCAGCAGCGTGGACTTGCCGCAGCCGCTCGGCCCCATCACCGCCACCGTCTCGCCGGGGGCGACCTCGAGATCCACCCCGTCAACGGCGCGCACCAGTCCCTCGCCGTGGCCGTAGTGCTTGCGCAACCCGCGGGCCCGCAGCACGGCGGTGTCGGCGCTGTCACTCATGATCGTGTCGGCCCTCTCACCCACGCTTGTGTCGGCGCTGTGTCTCATGGTCTGCTCCTTCGGCCGGTCCAGTTCTGCTCGCATGCCTCCAGCCAGCGCAGGTCCGCCTGCAGGCGCAGCACGATGCCCTCCAACAACAGCCCGGCGTCCGAGCCCTCGGGCTCGGCCAGGGCGGCGCGCTGTGCGTCGCGCAGCCGGCGCAGCAGCTCGCGGCGCTGCGTGTCCACGATGCTGAGCGGGTCGGCCAGCCCGGCCGCCGCCGCCGCCACCAGCTTGAGATGGAACTCCGCCAGGTCGGGCTTGGGCCAACCCACGTCCGCCAGCCACTCGGCGACCCGCTGCTGGCCGTCCGGGGTCAGCATGTACACCTTGCGGTCCGGCCGGTCCGCCAACCCCTCAGCCCGGTCGGAGGTCACCAGCCCTGCCTTCTCCAGCCGGCCCAGGGTGACGTAGATCTGCCCGGCGTTCAGCGCCTCCCCCAGCGGGCCCAGCGCGTGGCGCAGCCGCGCCCGCAGCTCGTAGCCGTGCGAGGGCTCCTTGGCCAGCATCGCCAGCACCACTTCCTGCTGCATCAGTACTCCGATCTAACCGTTAGCCTAAAGATAACGGCTATCCCCGAGGTTGGCAAGCCCGAACTCCACACAGATGGCCGAACAGAACTCGCTCGGCGCCCAAGCAGGCCTGGTAGCGGACCTTGACGGCGCCTGGGATAACCGCTAGCCTACGGATAACCGTTAGATACGAGAGTAGCGATGCACCAACGTTCCCTCCGTCAGGGCCCGGCCATGCCTAAGCGCCCCATCACACTCACGTTCACAGCGTTGCCCCTTGCTGTGCTGCTCGGCGCCTGCAGCGGCGGCGGCTCCGACGGCGACTCCGCGCGCGTCGCGATCATGCGGCGGCCGCGATCGCCATCAGCCGGCCCTCGACAGCGATGTCGGTGGGTCGCATCCACGCTGCCGCTGTCGGCCGTCTGCTTCGTTGCCGCAGAACTGGTACGCATACGGGGTTTCGAACTGGACCTCAACAGTGATCCAGTTGGCGGGTACGGTGACGACATGGTCGACGCGGGAGAGACGGTGGGGATGGTGGAGCGGCGGCACCACCGCGACGGTGGCGGCGAGCAGCTGGGCGGTGCCGATCCCAACGAGCGGCCGGGCCGGGTGCGCCACCTGGTGATCTTCCGGGCTCCGATCGTCGGATGTGTTCGGCGCGTGGCGTAGCGGTTGGGGTGTCGGTCAGCGCAGGGCCTAGGCGAACAGGCGCACGCCCCGTTCCAGCTGTGCGTGCTTGGCGACACGTCGCCGGTTCGCATCGGTTGAGCTGAGCCCCCACGGCTCCGACTGGGGCCACCGGTTGGAGGGCTGTGCGCGGCCCCCCGGGCCAGAGAGCAGGCGTCCCTCGATGGGTGTCGTCAACCGAGCCGGACGACTATCGAAAGCGACCGAGGGCCCGCCCCGAAGGCCGGCATGCACGCGACGGTGCCGCCGCAGTGTCGACTGTGGCGGCACGGTCTCGGCGGGGTGTGTGGCCGCTGCAGCGGGCGGTCCCCGGCTTGAGGCTTCGACGAACTCGGCGACGGGGGAGATGGATGCTCGACGCGAAGACGACGTCGTCGGGGAAATGGTCGAGTCGAATGCCGACGCAATGTCGAGGGCGGCCACGTGATCCATGACTTCCTTCCTCTCTCGTGTGCCTGGTGGAGCAACCACGACGCCACGATCGCGGGTGTGGTTGAGGCCGGCGTATGTGTCGCGTTAGAGCAGGCGAAAAACTCACGGCCGTCCTCTAACCAGTCCCTTACGTGCACCAGGTACAACGAACCCGTGGATACCACCGGAGGATCGGTCCTGATCGTGGAGGACGACGAACGGGTGCGCGAGTCGATCGGGCGCGCCCTCGCATACGAGGGTTACGACGTGCGGACCGCGGCTGACGGTGTCGATGCCCTGGCCGCTGTCGCCAACGTTCCGCCAGACGTGATCGTGCTCGACATCATGATGCCGAAGCTAGACGGGCTGGCGGTCTGTCGGCAGCTCCGTCGTCAAGGCGATGCCACACCCGTGTTGATGCTGACCGCCCGCCACGAGGTCGGCGACCGTGTCGCGGGGCTCGACGCTGGCGCCGACGACTACCTGGTGAAGCCGTTCGCACTCGACGAACTCCTTGCCCGCATCCGCGCCCTGTTGCGTCGCAGCAGCGTCACGGCAGGAGAGGCCGAACTGCAGGTGGCCGACCTTCGCCTCGACCCGGCCCGCCGAGAGGCGTGGCGGAGCGAGCGGCGACTGGAACTGACCAAGACAGAGTTCGACCTGCTCGAGCTGCTCCTGTACAACGCCGGCATCGTGCTCACGAGAGACCAGATCTACGAGCACATCTGGGGCTACGACTTCGCGACTTCGTCGAAGTCGCTTGACGTCTATATCAGCTACCTGCGGCGCAAGACCGAGGCTGACGGCGAGTCGCGCCTGATCCAGACCGTACGGGGCTTCGGCTACACGGTTCGGGCGTCATGACGCTTCGGCTCCGCCTGACGATCCTTGTGGCCGCGGTCGTCGCCGGGGCGGTGATCGCCGTCGCCGGCGTGGCCCACTTCATCGCCGCTGGCGAGCTTCGGGCACGGACGGACACGTTGCTCCTCGGTCGCCTGCACGCATTCACGGAAGACGCGTCGGGGACCGCCACGTCGGATGAGTTCGGGGAGGCGCCGTCCGGCGCGCCGGCAGAGCTTGTTGAGTTCGACGTGGTCACGCAGACTCTCGCGGCCGATGGGGCGGTGGACCAGCCGATCGAAGGGCAGCCCGATCTGCCGGTGAGCGCCGCTGACCGCGCGCTCGCCGCGGGCCCCGGGGAGCCGCGACTCAGGGACATCGTGGTTGACGGGGTTCGGTACCGGCTGCTGACGGGCAGCATGCCCGCTGGTGGCGCCGTCCAGATCGCCCGGCCCCTGACCGAGACCCAGGACGTGCTATCGGTGTTGAGGAACCGTCTCGTCGTCGTGGCGCTCGCCGGCACCATGCTGGCCGGCCTGGTCGCGTGGGCTGTCGTCCGCCGCGCCACGAGGCCGATCGTGCGACTCACGGGGGCGGCAGAGCACGTCGCCGCCACCCAGGACCTGACCGTGCCCCTACCCGTCCACGGCACCGGTCGTGACGAGGTTGGGCGGCTGGCCGCGAGCTTCGACACGATGCTGAACGCCTTGGCCGCGTCGAAGGAGCAGCAGAAGCGGCTCGTGCTCGACGCCAGCCACGAGCTGCGCACCCCGCTCACCGCGGTGCGGGCGAACATCGACTTCCTCGAGCGAGCCGACCGGCTCGACGCCGCCCAGCGGCGACACGTCCTGTCGGAGACCAAGCTCGAGTTGGCGGAGCTCACCGACCTGGTCGGTGAACTCGTCGAGATGGCGACCGAGGTCCGAACCGACGAGCCGGTAGTGGACATCGAGCTCGGTGATCTCGTGACAAGCGTGGCGGATCGCTACCGACGCCGGTCGGGTCGCGTGATCAGCTCCACCGTCAAGAACCCGGGTGTCGTTGCCGCCCGGCGTTCGATGCTCGAACGAGCGGTTTCGAACCTCGTCGACAACGCGCTCAAGTTCAGCCCACCCGACACGGCGGTGGAGTTGGTCGTCAACGGGACGCGCATCGCCGTGCTCGACCGAGGCGTGGGCCTGGCGAGCGCGGATCGGGACCGCATCTTCGACCGCTTCTACCGCGCGGATGCGACGCGCACGATGCCCGGGTCGGGTTTGGGTCTGTCGATCGTGAAGCAGATCGTCGACATCCACGGCGGCACGGTCCAGGTCGACGAACGCGACGACGGCGGGGCGGTCGCAACGATCGTGCTCCCCGGTCCTGACGGTCGCGCTGACCAGGCGAGCGGGTAACGCCGCCGGCTTCGGCCCGTCCGAGATCCGGCATCCTCGCCGCGACCTTCTTTACCGCTTCTTCGCGCCGCTGAAGGCCGCTCTTACCTCCTCCGCCGAGATTGGCCCCACCACGGGACCGACCAAGCGGAGGAGATCACCAATGATCAGCAGCACACAGAACGAGGACCGCAGCGGACCGCTGACCATCGTCGTCACCGACCCCGCCCTGACAGCCGCACGGCACGCCCGGGTGGTGCTGTGCCTCACCGACGACGGACGCGACCCCGCCCTCCGGTACGCGCGGCGAGCGGCAGCGAGCCTCACCGCATATCTGGGCGTCAGGCTGGTGCTCAGCGACCGTACCCGCGAGTCGTGGGAGATGACCCCGCACGTCATCGGCCCGGCCACGCTGAAGGACGTGGAACGACGTGGTGACACCTACCTCGTCTCCCAGATCCGCGAAGTGCAGGCCCTGGGCGTGCGCGACGTCTTGGCCGTCGCGCCCAGCAACCCGAGCGTCGATGCCGTGGGCGACGCCGTCGAAACGGTCGGGGCCGACGTGGTCGTCATCCCCGAGAGGTACGACCGCCCGAAACCCGCTGACCACATGCTCCTCCGCGGGACCTCGCTCGAGCGCGCGATCGCCGAGCGCGTGCGAGTCCGCGTGCTCGTCGCACACCCGGACGGACACGTGACGCTCGGCCGGCTTCGGGCTGCCACGTGGTGAGCTCGAGGTACGGCTCAATGGCGGCGGATCGTCGGATCCCAGGCGTGGATTCTCGGCCACCATCTCGGGACGTGACGCCGGTAGCACTCGTACTGGTCAGCGAACTGTCGTGCGAGCGCCGGTTCCTCGTAGGCGCGCACGAAGACCGCCATTGCGAATCCGATCGCCGCGGCGTACCCAAGCAGCACCGGACGTCCGAGAATGAGCGCTTGGCCGACCACGATGCCGATCACTGCTAGGTACATCGGGTTGCGCACATACCGGTAGAGGCCGCCGACGACGAGCTCCTCGGTCGGGGCTACCGGGGCGGGGGTACCCAGTCCCTCGATCACGAATCGGACGAAGGCGGTGACGAGCACGATGGTCGCCGTTGCGACCGTGAGTGCTCCGAGCCCTTGCAGCGTGATCTTGCCGGGGAACGGCTCACCGGCGCGCCAGCGGGTGAGCAACCAAGGGACCGCGCCGCCGACGACGGCGGGTGCGCCTGCGAAGAAGATCGCGCTACCGACGGCGGCGGTGAGCCGGCGAGACGTCAGCGACGGTCGTTGAGGGTGATCGGGAGGACCGGATGGTTTCACGGCCGGGCTTGGGTACGTCGAAGGCCGGCGGCTTTCGTTGAGGGTATCGGGTCCCCCGCCGTCGTCCCCCACCGATACACCCGCCGCGCACCCCCTTGCAGGGCTGCGGGGCACCTGCCGCCGTCCCCCGAGCGTCACCCAGTGAGCCTCACCATCACCCCCCTGGGCGGGGGCCGGCCGTGCCCTGGGCAGGATCTTCGACCCCATTGTCCGCGGCCCCGCGACCCCCTCCCCGCCATGCCCCCCATTGAGCACGCCGTCAGGCCCGACGGCCGATCTCCTCATACCACACGCCGCCTCGCAGCACCGGGTAGGGCAAGTACAAGTGGACCGGTACACCTCGGGGGGCGTGGCTGAAAGTCTCTTACCAGGACTTTCGCGTGCCCCCGGCAGGACTCGAACCTGCGGCCTACCGCTTAGGAGACCGTGACCGATCGTCCAGGGCGTCCACCGAAGCCCCGCTGAGCTCGTTCTCGTCGGTGAGATCGTCCATCGGGTGCCCTCGAGTCCACCGGGTCTGCTCACGCATTGCGCTTGCGGTTGCACCTGGGCCCAGCACACTTCACGGCCGCAGGCGTGCGTAGGCAGGCAGCGTCGGTGCGATCGTCGAGCCAGGAGCCGGCCGTCGTCCACAGGCCGACAGCTGAGCGCGGTGGTCGAGCTCTCGTCGGTGAGCACGGCCCGCCACAGAGTCCAATGTGAATCGCCCTCAGGCCAGTGCTTCGCCGGTGTCAGAGTCGAAGAAGTGGAGGCGCTCCGGGTTGATGGTCAGCGACAGAGGCTTGCCGACCGCCACGGGGACCTCAGTCGGCAGCCGGACCGTGAACCGAGCCCGATCCTCCGGCAACAGTAGGGCGTCGTCGGCTCGGGCCTCGACGGCCGCCCTCGTTGCGTCCGTGTCGACCCGCTGGGCATCGACGTCGAAGACCACGTAACGCTCGTCGCCGAGCTCCTCGACCACCTCGGGGACCGCGTCCAGCACGGGCCAGCCGTTGCCCGACGCCGGCGAGAAGCCGGTCGGCCGGACACCGAGGACCACGCGGCGGTCGGCGTTGGCCAGTGAAGAGCCGGCAGGGAGCGGCAGCGTCACGTCCGCGAACCTCGCGATGCCGTCGGTGACCGCGGCATGGACGAAGTTCATCGCCGGCGAGCCGATGAAGGCGGCGACGAACAAGTTGACGGGATTGTGGAACAGCTCCTTCGGTGTCGCGTACTGCTGCAGCACGCCGTCACGCAGGACGGCGACCCGCTGGCCGAGCGTCATCGCCTCGACTTGGTCGTGCGTCACGTAAACGGTCGTCACACCGAGCCGCTGGTGCAGCAGTGACAGTTGGGCGCGCATGCTGACGCGCAGCTTGGCGTCGAGGTTGGACAGGGGCTCGTCCATCAAGAAGACACGCGGCTCCCGCACGATGGCCCTCCCCATGGCGACCCGTTGGCGCTGGCCGCCGGAGAGCGCTGCCGGGCGCCTGTCGAGGAGGTCCTCGAGACCGAGCGTCCTGGCGACCTCGGCGACACGCCGGTTGCGTTCGGCCTTGGGCGTCCGGCGCATGCGCAACCCGAAGCCCATGTTCCGGCGGACCGACATCCGCGGGTACAGCGCGTAGCTCTGGAACACCATCGCCACGTCCCGCTGCTGGGGGAGCTGCGTGCTGACGTCCTTGTCGCCGAGGTAGATCCGACCGCGCGTCAGCTCCTCGAGGCCGGCGATCAGGCGCAGCACCGTCGACTTGCCGCACCCCGACGGCCCGACGAGCACGATGAACTCGCCCGGCTCCACCGTCAGGGTCAGGTCCCGGACCGCCTCCACGCCGCCGCGGAAGCGCTTGGTCACGTTCTCCAACCGGATGCCCACGGGCTCGCGGGCGATCACCGGGCCCTCGGCGTCGGGGGCCTCCACCTGTGTCGTGGATTGGTCGACCATCCTCGTCACCTCACTAGCCCTTGAGCGCGCCGGCCATGAGCCCGCGCATAAACAGTCGGCCGACAAGCACGTACACGATCAGGGTCGGGATGCTTGCCAGCAGCGCCGCGGCCATCGCCTCGTGGAACGGCACGACCTGGCTGCCGGCGATGTTGTTGAGCGCGACCGTGACCGGCCAGTCGCCGGCCGACGTGAGCACGACCCCGAAGAGAAAGTCGTTCCACGCCGACGTGAACTGCCAGATCATGGAGACCGCGAACGCCGGGAGGGCGATGGGCAGCGCCACGAAAGCGAAGGTGCGCAGCATGCCTGCACCGTCGACCTGGGCGGCCTCCATCAGCTCGTCGGAGATGCCCGCGAAGTAGCTGCGGAAGATCAGGGTGGTGATAGGCAGCCCGTAGATGATGTGGACGAGGGCCAGCCCAGTCAGGTTGTGCAGTTCCAGGTTGTTCATCGTCTGGTTCAGCGGGATGAGGATCGCCTGGTAGGGGATGAACATCCCGAACAGGATGAGCGGGAACACGAAGTCGGCTCCGGGGAAACGCCACTTTGACAGCACGAACCCGTTGGCGGCGCCCAGCAGTGACGAGATGACGCTCGCCGGCACGGCCATGACCAGGCTGTTGCGAAAGCCATCCTCGAGCTTCGGCCACACCTCGCGGAAGGTGTCAAGCGACAGCGAGTCGGGGGGCTGCCACATCTGCGAGACGCTGACCTCGGTCGGGTCCTTGAACGCCGTCACCACGAGGACATAGACGGGGATCAGGAACAGGCAGACCAGGCCGAACAGCGCCAGGTAGCGGGCGGTCGTGAGGTGCCCCGACCAGCGCGAGCGGATGCGCGCCGGGCCGTCACCGGGGCCGGTCGGCGCCGGGAACGGTGCGGGCGCGGGAGCGGTGGTGAGCGCGCTCACGTCCGCCGCTCCGAGCGGATCGAGTACCAGATGTAGGGAACGATGATCAGGGAGATCCCCGCCACCAGCAGGGTGGCGATGGCGGCGCCCCGCGAGAAGTTGAGGCCGTCGAAGGTCGTGAACCACATGTAGAGCGCCGGTGTCTCGATTCGACGGCTCTCCTGGTCGAGGGCGTAGATGAGGTCGAACGTCTTGAGCGAGATGTGGGCCAGGATCACCACCGCGCTCATCACCACCGGCACGAGCATCGGGCGCACGATGTACCAGAAGACTCGTGGCTCGTTGGCGCCATCCACGCGGGCGGCCTCGCGCAGGTCGTCGGAGACCCCCCGCATGCCGGCCAGAAACAGGGCCATGATGTACCCGCATAGCGCCCAGCCCGCGGGGATGGCGACGGCGGCGACCGCCCATGGTCGCTCGGCCTTGAACCAGTCGTTGGCCAGGAAACCCAGCCCCACGCTGTCGAACAGCTTGTTGAAGCCGGTCTGCTGGCTACCGCCAGCGTTGTTCAGCAGCCAACGCCAGACGATGGCGGTGGCAATGAACGAGATCGCCATGGGGAAGAGGAACACGCCGCGGAAGAACCCCTCCCCCCTGACGCCGCGCTCTAGCAACGCCGCGAGCAGAAAGCCCACAACCAGCGCTCCCACGACGAACACCGTGGTGAACACGACGAGGTTGGTGACGTCGTTGGTGAAGCGCGAGTCGTCCTGCAAGCGGGTGTAGTTGTGGAAGCCGGCATAGGCGTAGGTGGGCCGGAAGCCCCGCCAGTCGCTCACCGACACCCGAAGATTCCAGCCGAGGAACCCATAGACGAACACGCCGAGCGCCGCCAACGATGGTGACACGAGCAAGAGGGCGGGGCCCCACTTGCGGATGCGATACATGCAGATCTCCTCGTGGGTCGGCACCCCCACCGTTGTCGAACCTGCGGTGGTCAGGGTCGCCAGGCGCCCTGACCACCGCAAGTTTCGGGGTTCGGGGTCGGGGCTACTGCTGGGTGTCCTCGTAAGCCTGCTTCACCGCCTCGGCGAACGCCGCCGAGTCGCCGCTTTCGACGAACTCGCCCAGCGCCGAGTCGATCTCGGCCTTCCAGGCGTTATCGGCCACTGCCCCGTGGGCGAGCGATCCGACGATCGTCGTGTTCGGGTCGTTCCAGTCGGCCAGCGGCTGCGCCAGGTAGCCGGAGTACAACGACTCGTCGGGGTCGGTCCGTGCTGGGATCGAGCCCTTGATCGGGTTGAAAGTGTCCTGGCCCTCCTTCGAGCCGGCGAGCGTCAGCCACTCGATCGCCGCGTCGCGATGGGGCGCGTCGACCGGCAGGGTGAAGCTGTCGGAGAGGAAGTTGAACACGCCATCGGTGCCCGGCGCGAGGCCGACGTTGTAGCCCTCCTCGAAGGTAAGGCCCTTTTCGGTCTCGAAGTACGCCACAGCCCAGTCGCCCATGACGTTGTACGCGGCGTCGCCCTCGATCACCGGGTCGAGCGCCGGCTGCCAGTCGGCGGCGGCTGAGTCGAGGTTGGTGTGGCCGAGCACCTCGGTGTACGTGTCGAGGGCGGCGATCACCTCCGCCGACTCCCAGTCGGTGCTGCCGTCCCACAGCCCGGCGTAGGCGTCCGGCCCGAGCTCGCCCAGCAGGACGTTCTCGAGCAGGTGCTCCTGGGTCCACGCCGGCCCGATGGTCAGCGGGATCTTGCCGGCGGCCTCGAGCTTCTGGGCCTGGGTCAGGAACTCGTCCCACGTGGCCGGGGGTGCGGAGATGCCCACCTCCTCGAGGACCGCCGGGTTGTACCACATGAGGTTGGACCGGTGGATGTTCACGGGGACCGAGTAGATCTTGCCGTCGACCGTGATCATGTCGACCAGCGTGTCGGGGAAGACGTCGAGCCATTCTTCGTCCTCCCACAGGAATGTCAGGTCCTCGACCTCACCGGCATCGATGTCAGCCCTCAGCTCCGCTCCGGCATGCCGCTGGTACGAGTCGGGCGGGTCGTCGGCCAGCAAGCGGTCGGCCAGCACGGCCTGGGCGTTGGTGCCGGCGCCACCCGCTACCGCCGAGTCGACGATCTCGATGTCCGGGTTCTGCTCCTGGAAGAGATCGAGGAGCGCCTGCTTGCCCTCCGAGTCACCGCCGCCGGTCCACCAGGAGAAGAACTCGAACTCGCCGGCCGCCTCCTCCCCGGTGTCTGCGGCACCGCCTTCGTCATCGTCGTCGTCGCCGCAGGCCGTAGCGGTGACGAGCAGGGCGGCCAAGGCCAAGGCGAGCGCACGGCGCCACCGGCGAGGTCTCACACCCGCCGCGCCCGATCGCTTGGTGATGTGGATGGTTGGTCGGTCCATCGGGGAACCCCCTGTTGGTTGGTGGATAGCTGTCGCGTCGCGGCCCTGCTGCCGCGGCCGCATTCCGGACCCGGCCGATCGCGAGCCGACCGGTGCCGGCCGGGCGGCGACCAGCGTCGCGGCATCCGCCGGGCCGTCGCAGGGCCGAAGGTCATGACTTGGGCCCCTGCGCCGAAAATGCGCCAGAACCCCGGATGACCAGGCTCGTGCCGAGCATCACTTGCTGCGGCGGTCGGCGGTCGCCGTCGAGCCGGCGGAACACCAGCTCCGCCGCCGTGCGGCCCAGCGCGGACGCATCCTGGGACACGACGGTCACCGGCGGCTCGAGCATGCCCGCGAGCTCGAAGTCGTCGAAACCCACGACGCTCACCCGGCGGCCGTTCCGGCGGCTCGCACGCAGGGCACCGATCGTGAGCCGGTTGTTGCCGCTGAACAGGGCGGTCGGGGGGTCGGCGCGGTGCATCAGCTCGTCGGCCGAAGCCTCGGCGGCGGCAACATCGCCCACGCCCAGCCGCACGAGCGACTCGTCGAGCTCGATACCGGCCGCCTCCAGGGCTTCGCGGTAGCCGGCGTAGCGTTCGGCCGCCGTGTAGATGGCGGGGTCGTCGCCGAGGTACCCGATCCGTCGATGACCCACCTCGAGCAGGTGGTTGACGGCGTCGGCCGTGCCGCGGGCGTTGGCCGCCACCACGGTGTCGCTGTCGAGGCCGACCCCTGGCCGGTCGACGAAGACGACCGCTGTGCCGGCGGCCACCTCCGCGCGCAGGAACGAGTGATCGGCGCCCGTCGGCACGACGATGAGCCCGTCGACGCGCCGGGCGCAGAATGCCCGGATCACCTCGACCTCCTGCCCGGGATCCTCGTCGGAGCTGGCCACCATGAGCAGGTAGTCGTGGTCGCGGGCCACCTCCTCGACTGCGCGTGCGAGCACCGAGTAGAAGGGGTTGGCCACGTCCTCGATGACGAGCCCGATGATCGAGGTCGACTGGCCGCTCCGGCGAAGGCTGGCAGCCGCCTCGTGCCGCTGGTAGCCGAGCGACTCGACAGCAGCGAGCACCCGGAAGGCCGTGGTGGGCGCAACCGGGTGCTCGCCGTTGAGCACCCGCGAGACGGTCTTCAGGCTCACGCCCGCCTCGGCGGCGACATCCTTGATCGTCGGGCGCTCACCCACGGTTTTGCCCCCCAACCGCGCATCGGTCGCGCCGGTGACAACGTTGTCAGCGGTACGGCGAAACCTACGAACGCGTGCGGCGGCTGTCAACGGGTTCGGGCCGGGCGCTCGTTCGCCGTGATGGTCGTCCGAAGGATGCACGGCTCATCGTCCTGCGTACTCGGAACCGGACTCGCTCGTGATGCGGCTCGTCGAGCCGGGCCATGAGGGTGGTCGGCGCGCAGCGGTGCAGCCGCCCGGGCCGCGGGCCTGCAGCGCCGACTGCTGCCTGAGCTGGTCGCCGACCGCTCGCCTGCGGGGCGCGAACAGGGCCTGGACCGACGAACGACCGGAAGGGACTGGTTACACACCCCGTCTTGATCGGGTACGGCATGTGGCAGAGGGGGGCACGAGTGCTCCCTACATCTCCTACCGCCCGAAGGAGACATCATGCGATCCCGTGCACGCTCACGCGCACGGCGGAGCCGTCTGGCGCTGTTCGCGGTGCCGGTCGCACTGCTCGCGACCAGCTTGGCCATGCCAGTCGGTGCCGCCGCACCAACCGCTAGCGCCGCACCGGTTCCTGTCACGGCGGCGTACCCGATCGATGGGCAGGGTCGGGTCACGTTCCGCCAGACCGGTGCGCCGTATATGAACCCGGCACTGCCCGTCGCCAAACGGGTCGAGGACCTGATGGCCCGGATGACCCTGGGGGAGAAGGTCGGCCAGATGACCATGGCGGAGCGCGGCGCCGTCACCGACGACCCGACACAGGTCACGACCCTGATGCTGGGTGCGGTGCTGTCCGGCGGCGGCTCGGTACCCGCCGACAACACGCCAGCAGGCTGGGCCGACATGGTGGACATGTTCCAGGAGCGTGCGCTGCAGACCCGGTTGCAGATCCCGATCCTGTACGGCGTTGACTCGGTGCACGGCCACGGCAACCTGTATGGGGCCACGGTCTTCCCGCACAACATCGGGCTCGGCTCGACCGGTGACCCGAAGCTGATCGAACGGATCGAGCACGTGGTCGCCGAGGAGACCCGGGCGACAGGTCCGCAGTGGTCGTTCGCGCCCTGTGTGTGCGTGGCAAGGGACACTCGATGGGGCCGGACCTATGAGAGCTTCTCCGAGGACCCGCGGCTGGTGACCCGCCTGAGCCGCGGGATCAGGGGATTCCAGGGCGACAATGCCGGCGACCTGAGCGACAACGACCGCGTGCTGGCGACGGCCAAGCACTACGCGGGCGATGGCGACACCGAGTTCGACACCGCGGCCGGCGACTACACGATCGATCAGGGCGTGACGATCACCAGCCGCGAGGACTTCGCCAGGATTGACCTCGCCCCGTTCGTCGCTGCCGTACGACGGCACAAGACGGGCACGGTGATGCCGTCCTTCTCCAGCGTGGACTGGACCGAGGACGGCGTCGGCAACCCGCTCAAGATGCATGCGCACCGCGAGCTGATCACCGACGTCCTGAAGAACGAGATCGGGTTCGACGGGTTCGTGATCTCGGACTGGGAGGGTATCCACCAGATCCCCGGCGACTGGGCGACCCAGGTGCGGACCGGTGTAAACGCCGGCACCGACATGTTCATGGAGCCGTTCTCCAGCCCGGAGTTCGAAGCCACCCTTCTCGACGAGGTGAACGCCGGCCGGGTGGCTATGGCGCGGATCGACGACGCGGTACGACGCATCCTGACCAAGAAGTTCGAGGTGGGCCTGTTCGAACACCCGTACACCGACAGGTCGAACCTGGACGAGGTCGGATCGGCGGAGCACCGGGCGCTGGCCCGCGAGGCGGTCGCCAAGTCCCAGGTGCTGCTGAAGAACGATGACGGCCTGTTGCCGCTCGCGGCGAACGCCAAGGTGTACGTCGCCGGTCGCAACGCCGACGACATGGGCAACCAGGCCGGCGGCTGGACGCTGAGCTGGCAGGGCGCCTCGGGGCAACATCGGATCCCCGGCAACACCATCCTCGACGGCATCCGCCAGGTCGCACCGCAGGCGCAGGTGACCTACAGCGCGGACGCCTCGGCGCCGGTGGGCGACGCCGACGTCGGCGTCGTGGTGGTCGGCGAGACGCCGTACTCGGAAGGGTTCGGCGACGTCGGCGGGCCGCGCTGGGGCTTCGACCCGGAGGACGGTGGGGTGCTGCGCGAGCCCAAGAGCCTCGAGCTGCAGCCCGGTGACGCCGCGGTGGTGGACACCGTCTGCGACGCGGTCCGCGAGTGCGTGGTCCTGGTCGTTTCCGGTCGGCCGCAGGTGATCGCACCCGACCAGCTGGCGAAGATCGACGGGCTGGTGGCCTCGTGGCTGCCCGGCTCGCAGGGTGAGGGCGTCGCAGACGTGCTGTTCGGCAACCAGCCCTTCACCGGCAAGCTGTCGCACACCTGGCCGGCCACCGCCGACCAGGAGCCCATCAACGTGGGCGACGCCGACTATCACCCGGCGTTCCCCTACGGCTGGGGGCTGCGCACGAAATAGCCCTCACGCGAAATCACCTGGCGCCGCGAAAGCACCGCCGTACGTTGCTGACGTCCGTGCACCCGGGGGAACCCCCATGCGTACGTCAGTGAAGACCGCCCACGTTCGTGCCGCTGGACTGTAACGCGACGAAAGAGTCCCCGGTGCATGCACGGACACCGGCACCAGGGATCCACCACGGGGGCGAGGTCGCAGGGTTGCATGGTCATCCCGGCTGGCCCGGGGGTGGTGTCGATATCTGCTCTTAAGGGGCCGGTGAGGGTCTGGCCTCATTGGTCTCGAGCCGAAGGGACCGATCGCCAACCAAGCGGCCTTGTTCTGACCGTCATGTCACAGAACGTCAGAACGCTCGCGATGTCTCGGCAAAAACGAGACCTAGGTGCATAGACCGGGAAGGAGCCCCACCAGCATCACCAACCCAGACCCCTCGTCGGTGGTCGGGATGTGGACTCCGAGGGACCCCGGCTGCGGCGGCAGCCCGCGTTCCCACACAGGAACCAGCCGACCCCGACACCCAAATCAAGCCAGAAACCCTCCGGAATCCTTTGACGGCCCACGCTCCTTCAGGGATGCCGATCTCGCGCCCTGTCGTTCTGTGATTCGGACCGGACGGGCGGCGTGCGCACGCAGCGGGCAATCGGTACGCGCTTCGGGCCGGACGGTCATGGGGGTTTGTCATCGGTGCAACCGATGCCAGCGACCGCGCCAGATCGCCGATTCTGGAGTGCCCGGCGCGGTGGTCGGTGTACGCCAGATCGCCCTTGGTTCTGTGCTCTCCCGTCATGGTCTTGGTGCCGGTTCTGTGTGTCGCCGATCCGACTATTGGTACTCAAGGGCCCCGCCTCACACGCACGACGAGGCGCCGCGATTGGCTGGGAGCGAGTACATGGCACGGTCGCGCGCGACCGCCACGGCTGCGTCGCTTATGAGAGTGAGGTAGCCGTTCCTGCCCGTGGCCGAGGGGCAGCGCTCACCCCCTGTCGGCCGACGTCGAGCTGGTTGCCATCCCATGTGAGCGGAACGAAGTGAACGCTGCGTGCGCCGCCGTTTCCGTAGCCGATTGTGCCGGTCGTCCAGGCGTGGTGAACGAGCCAGTTGTCCCCGGCGGGACCGGTCGCGCAACCGCACTGCGGGCGAAGGCGTCGCCGGCACGGAGCGTGTGGGGCTGCGAATCGGGATCAGCGTGGGGGATGCCGTCGTCGAGGACGGGGATCTGCAGGGGACCGCGGTCGTGGAGGCGGCTCGCCTGGGTGCCGTGGCGTTAGGCGGGACGATCCTGTGCTCTGAGGCGGTGAGGGTCGTGTCGGCCAACCGCTCGGGCTGCTCGTTCGGCCCGGTGCGTCCGGTGCAGCTGAAGGGGCTGCCGGGCCCGGTCCAGGTGCACGAGGTGAGCTGGGCGCCGCTGCCCTGCCGCTGACCAGCGCTTCTGTTGGAGGCGGCGAGGGGAATCGAACCCCTGTACAGGGCTTTGCAGAACGTTTCCTAGCGTCCAGCCGGTCTCGGATGGTTGCGGATTATGCCGCTGAGCAGGGAGGTTCGTCCGGGGCGTGTCGGCGAGTCAGTCGGCATTCCGAGCCGATTATGGGATGACATATGGGATGGGTGGTGACGGCAGCCGACGGGCCGACGCCGACATTCTGTGTTCGCCAGCGCCCGGCGTTCTGGCCGTCGAGCTCAGGTCGCGGCTGCGAGGTGCACGTCGTGACGGCTCGCGATCCGGCCGCAGATGGCGGAAACGGTCTCGGCGCGGCGTTCGGCTGCAGCCCGCACGTAGATCACCAATGCTTCGAGCGCCCAGAACCACAGGTCATCGGTGCGCCACCAGATCACCTCGTCAAGGAGACCGGGATCGACCCCCGCCCGGACCATGGCCGCAGCTCGCAACGCCTACTCGGCCTTGCGGTGCTGGGCCTTCGTATGTGCCCGGTCTTCGGGAAGGTGGCGCTTGCGGATGCCTTCGGACTCGAGCGGCTGCTCACGGGTCGCACCGCTTTCCTCGATGGCGTCGGCGGCCAGCTCGAGCAGGACCTCACCGGGAAGGTGCTGTTCTTCGGGTGCAGCGGCGCGAGCAGCGCCGCCAACCACCTGTCCAACCACCTCACCTGTCCCGAGACTGCGGCCTGGTCACCGCCACCGCCGAAGGCCGCCGCATCCGCTACGACCTCGCCGATCCGCGGCTCAGCGACGCGCTACACCTGCTGGCCTCCCTCGATCTGCCCGGCACCTGCGACACCTAGAAGGAGCCGATCATGACCGTCACCTGGGGACGCCCGGAGTGCCGCTGCGGCCCCGCGTGCCCCTCCACTCCTGGTTGCCCCTGCAGCTGCTAGCGCCTCGCACTGCCACGGCGCGCAGACGACGAAACCAGAACGTCTCTCCAAGAAGAACACCCGCGCCGCCTAGGCTTCGGTCTGGGCGGCCACGAGTTCAGGTGCCATCGTCGGCGCTGGTCAGCAGCTCTTGGAGTTGTCGCTGGATCTCACTCGCCTCGGACCAGAGGCGGCGGTGCTCCTCGAGGTCCGTCGTCTTCCGGGCGACGTCCGCAAGCTGGTGGAACCGGTCGATGGCCTCCGACGCCTCGCGCATCTGCTCTCGGGTGAGACGGATCATGCGACCGACGGTAGGCCCAGCCGACGACCATGGCGAGGCCCCCGTTCCGACGATCACCAGCTCCAAGCGGTCCTCGGTCCCGCGCTCGAACGGCTGCGGCGCACGTTCACCAACCGCGCCTCCTACCATTATTTTTGGAGGGAGCACCCGGCGTTCTGTGACCCCGACATCTGGACGCCAGAAGTCGAGGCCTACCTCGACTACGACCTAGTGGGCGAGCCGCCGCTGCTCCGCTCCGGCGGCTCACTCGACGCCGTCCGCCGCGACTCACGGGATACGCTCGGGGACAGCGCTCGTCACGCGCTCGAGCCGGTGGACCGACTGCTGGTTCTGCTGCGCGCCGCTGCGGGCGCATCGACCACGACAAGGTCGTCGAAGGCACCAATCACTACTCGGTTGTGCTTGGCGCCCGAGGCGCGGCGGCGGTCGCCGCGCACGGCTGCTGACGGGAACAGCTCCAGCGCCCCCCCAGCTGGGTCGTGGCGGCTCGTGGCGGGCGGGACGGCGCTTCCCACTCAAACGCCTGGAGCCAGACGAGCCTGCTACGACGGGTGCCGGCGAACCCGGAGGCTGAGCAGGTCCCGCAGGCTTACGATCCCAACCAACGCGGTCCCCGCAACCACGGGAAGATGGCGAAACCCGCCGCCGAGCATGATCTCGGCCGCTCGCTCCGAGTCAACATGGGGCCCGACGGTCTCCGGGTCGCGTGTCATCCACCTGGATACTGGTGAACGCGTCAGGTCGCTACCCGACGCCGCCGCCCGCAGGACGTCGCGCTCGGTGAAGATCCCCACCAGTATCTGGCTCTGCATGACGACCGCCGAACCAAAGCGGCCCTTCGCCATGCCTGCCGCCGCCTCCGCCACCGGGCTGTCCGGCGCGACAGTGAACACGTCGGCCGTCATGATTTCGGCGAGTTCAACCATCAATGCCCTCCGCGAGGCGCAGCCCGTCTCGGCCCCGCTGTACCTCAGCCACCCTCGCCACCCACCTCGTCGAGCTCCGGTTCGCCCACGGCCGAGGATGGTCCGGCCAGGTCCTCGTTGAGCTGTCGCCACAGAGCCCCCGCCCACGAACCAAGCTGGGGCCACTCACGCCAAAACAGCTGCAACGCGGCGTCATCCAGCGTCGCCGCGGCCTCCTCGGACGTGACCTCGTCGGCCACGTGCTCCAAGGCCGACAGCGCTCCGAGGAACCGCTCCGAGACATCATCCATCGTCTGCCCCCTCGGCCGGGCCAACCTGAGATATAGCACCAGGCAGCACGTACCGCCGGCTCGGCACCTTTGCAGGGACCGGTGTGGGCCTGTTCAGCGCCCCTACTTCGACACGATCTGCGCCGTCGGGGCACCAGCCAAAGAGGTCGAACCCATGCGGCATCCTAGCGGCGGGCAATCTTGCAGCTGGGCCCGCAGCATCAGAGCGTCGGCTCGTGGCGCGGTCAACGGGCACGCCTGAGTCGGTCAGCGACGCGAGTGATCCGGAGGTGACCGGCGATCAGCCCCGGGCGGATGCGCAGCCAGATGGTCTCGACCGCCGTGCGCCCATCGCACCAGCGGAGCGGTGCGCAGCCAACCAGCTGTCATCCCGGCGGCAGGCTTGGCGGAACCGGCCGGATTAAGCCGTAGGTGGACGGACCACCAAGAGGGACTCGACCGCGGGCCACACGACCGGCGAGCGACGCCCTCGCCATTCACCCTGTGTCCGTCGACGCGACGCGTGGGCGAGCTCGAGGCGACGCAGGACACCCGCGCCGTGTGGGCGAGCTGGGTCGCTGTGTTGAGAGCAGTCCTGCCTGCGGTCGAGTTCACTCGGCGAGAATCCTGACCCCGGCGCTCTCGAGCTCCTTCAGCTCACCGACCACGCGGTCGATCTCTGCGTCTGCCCCCGCGACGGCGCGATCCGTACGCTCCGCGAACAGGAAGCGTCCGAGCTGTTCGAGGTCGTGCGCGGCCTTGCGCCGGCCTGGACGTCCTCGACCTTATGCTCGACCCGTCCTCTCAGCTCCTGGGCTTGTTCCTTGACGGTGTCGAAGAACCCCATGGGTCCTCCTCCGTCTACGGGCTCCGCCCGCACGATAGCGATGGGCGACCTGCCCAAACTGCTGGCCGGGCTTCGCAACCTCTCTGCTCGTTGACTTCGAGCGAGCTGGTCGTAGGTTGACAACGGAGGCAGCGCGAGAGGGGTGGTCGGCATGCAACTCGACCGCTGGAGAATGCCGGGATGCTGTTCGCGTTCGCCGACAGCCCCGCGACATCGAGCGCCGTTTCCGCACCACACGGGCCGGCTCAGTCCGCCAGGAAACGTTGACTCGTGAGCAGACTTTCGCGGGGCGCCCACACCCCGAGTGCAGCAGCGGTCGCACCCCCCATCGATGGCCTGTACCTCGGCGGCGGGGACGTCTACCCGGGGATCCCGGGCAGCCTCGGCGGCGGCTACAACGCGGCACGGGTCGTGTGCTCAGACCTCGGTCTCGAGGTGGTGGCCCGACCCGGCGAGCGTCGAGCACGCGCGCGAGGTCGGCCTCCTCCCAGAGGTCCGCATCGCGTGAGTCGGCGGCATTCGCTGGCCAAGTCCGGGGTGGTGGTCCGCGGCGGATGTCCGGATGGAAGGAAGGGAGACCAATGGGAGCCAAGGAGAACCTGGAGCTCATCGAGGAGCTCCAGCAAGCAGCCCGTGATCGGGACTTCGACCGGTACGGCGCGTTGCTGACCGATGACGCAGTCTTCCGCATGGCCGGTGTGCCCGCTTCGATGGGTGGCGTGACGACCGGAAGGCAAGCGGTCGTCGACCAGTTCCGCGCAACGGCCGGCGACAGCACCTTCGCGCTGAAGCAGATGTTCGGCGACGACAAGCACGTGTGCGTGATCGGCAAGGTGGACGCCGAACGATTCCCAGGCAACGCGTACCTCCAGGGCGCGGACCACCCGTACTCCACATACGAGTGCGTCGTGTACCGCATCGCGAACGGCAGGGTTGCCGAGTCGACCGCCTACATCAACTGGCTCGACCCCTACATCCAGATCGGCCTGGTCGACGCCAGCAACCTCACCACCTGACGAGGGAAGGATGGCGGACGAGCTGCCAGTGTGCGCGGTCTCCGAGCTCACCCCAGGCACGGTCACGGGTGCAGGCCACTACGCCGTAGGAAACGCGAGCGGCCGCCTGTTCGCCGTGAGCCGCAGGTGTCGTCACCTCGGCGCCGACCTCGCCGGCGGGTCAATCGACAAGCAGGGCTGTCTCGTGTGCCCCTGGCACGGCGCCAGGTACGACGTCGAGACCGGTCGGATGGTGCGCGGCCCGCAAGGCGTATACGCGAAGGTCCCCGGTCTGGGCGCGGCCAACATCGCTCTGACACGAATCCTCCCGCTGCGTCGGGGGGAAGTCGTGGAGCGGGATGCCACCGTGTTCGTTCGCTGAACAGCGTCTCGCTTACCCCGATCCGGACTGCCCGGCGAACCCGTCGACAGGCGGCCTGCACCCAGGCCTGGAGGAAAGGGGCGAACCGGTCAGTGAGCATGCCGCGATCGACCCGTTCGCCGAGGCCGCGGTACGGGATGCTCTTCGCCTGACACCTCGATCACCATGCCAACACCATGCCAATCGGATTCACGGCAAAGGTGAGCAGGTGTAGCCCCAGGACCAGACCGGCGACGCCCCCGACGGTCAGGTCCGCGCCAACGACGGCGCGGCGTTGGAGTTCTGCATCGCGGATCGGATTTGGTGACTGAGGCGCACCGAAGGACTGGGTCGAGCGCGAGGATCTGGGAGCGAGGTCTGGAGCTCGCCACCATGAAAACATCGACACACTGCGTCGAGCCCGAGGATCCTCACTCCCGCGTCGGGCGAGTGCTCGAACGCGTGCTGGCCATGTACCACCGAGCGGAGCGACACGGTGGCGCAGACCGAGTGGCGCCGAGTCTGCTGGATGGTTGCTGGCGACGACGACGGGGCGGGCGTTCAGGCGGGCGGACCGGCTGCCCCCGGATGCCGAGGTGCTCCCGGATCCTCGAGGACGCCGAGCCCGAGCTGCTCGGCGAGGGCTACGACGTCATCACCTGGCGGGCGCCACATGACCGCCGGCCCGCGCCACGAACCGGGAGCACGACCGCCATCAGGCGTCGAGCCAGTGCCGTCCTTGCGCCGATCAGGTATCGCCGCGCCCCTCGCAAGCTGGCTGAGGTCGTGAGCGGGCCTATCCGAGAGCTGGGCGTCACGGAAGGAGGCGCGCATGGAGGCATATGTACTCGTCCAGACCGAGGTGGGAACGGCTGCTGACGTCTCCGAAAAGATCGGCGCACTCGAGGGAGTGCTCTCCGCCGAGGCGCTCACTGGCCCCTACGACGTGGTCGTACGGGTGCAGACCGAGAACGTTGACGCCCTCGGCAAGCTCGTGGTGTCGCACATCCATCTAGTAGGAGGCGTAACCCGCACACTCACCTGCCCAATCGTCCACCTGTAACCGGCGGGACCGGCGGCCCGCCTTCCGTCCCAGGCTCCCCACCCAACAGATCGGTATCGATGGCGGCCCACCCGTTCCTGGTCGCTCCCGTCACTCGGGTTCGGAGACGGGCGGGTACCGCCATTGGACCAGATGCCAGGCGCGTAGCGGCCGCCGGCCGCGTCGAGCCCAAAGCTTTCGAGCCACCTCCCCACGCAGCCGAGCTTTTGCCCGCTCGTCGTCAATCGTGAGCGCGTTGTCGAGCACCGAGGTGGCGAACCAAGCGCGCGCCCTCGTGGCCGGCGACCTCAACCACGAACCCGACGCCGCCACTACCCTCCTGCTCACCGGGCCGCCCGGCTCGAAGATCCGCACCCCGCGCCTTCCGCCGGTCCGACTAGGGCGACGGCCACCGGCCCTGGAACCCTCGCCGAGCTCATCGAACCGCCCGAATCGCCTGTTGGTGGGGTGGAAGGGCACGGTGAGCCCGGTCGCCGGCCCGTCTTCTTCCACCCGGACGCGGTCGCGATCACGGATCGGGCGTGTCACGAGCCGACGTGTTGCGTGGCCCGCCACCGCGATCCCGAGCGCTGGGCGCTGGCCCAAAGCTGAGACCGCCGCCTATCGGGTCTCACTGTTGGGGCGTGCCGAGCGAGAGTCGGGCGCCTCGGGGCACCAATCGCTTGGCGCCTCGGGCTGGGCGCCGACCTTCTGCTCGTGCTGCGTTTAGCCTTGCTCCGTGGCTTCGCTGTCCCAGGCGTTGTGGCACCGGAACCGAGTCCTGGCCGAGGCCGCGCTGGAGCACACGTTCGTCCAGGGCATCGCCTCGGGGGAGTTGGCCCGGGCCACGTTCGCCTACTACGTGGGGCAGGACGCTGCCTTCCTCGACGCGTTTTGCCGCGCCTACGCCTTGGCTCTGGCGAAGAGCCCCGATCGAGAGGGGCTGATCGCGTTCAGGGAGCTACTCGACGCGGCTGCCGACGAGCTCCGCCTTCACCAGGGCTACGCGGCCCGGTGGGGCGTCGACATTCAGCAGGCGGCCGATCCCGCCACCTCGGCGTACACCGACTTCTTGTTGGCGGTCGCCGCGCTCGAGCCGGTTGGCCACATCGCGGCGGCGATGACGCCGTGCATGCGGCTCTACGCCTACCTCGGCCAGCAGCTGGCCGCCCACACCAAGCCCGAGAGTCCGTATCGCCAGTGGGTGGAGACGTACTCGAGCGCGGAGTTTGAGGCTCTGGCGCGACGTCTGGAGGTTCTGCTTGACCGCTACGGAGGTGATCACGACCGCTTGGCTGTCCTCTATCACCGGGCGATGGAACTCGAGCTGCGGTTCTTCGACGCCGCCGGCCAACGGGAGAAGCCGTGACTGGGGATGCGTTGTTGACCCGCCACGCAGCCGCTTGGCAGGCGGCCATCGTTCACCCGTTCCTGGCCGGCGTGCGTGACGGGTCGGTGCCCGCGGACTCGTTCGATCGTTGGCTGGCCCAGGACTACTTGTTCGCGCAGGCGCTGGTGCGCGCCCAATCCCGCATCGCGGCCGGCGCACCCTTCGCGGACGTTGGCCTGCTCGCCGGGGGCGTGGTCGCCACCGTGGGGGAACTCGGTTGGTTTGAGGAGGTGGCGGCTCGGCGCGGCGTGGCCCTCAACGCCCCCATGCATCCGGCGAATCGGGCGTACTGCGACTTCCTGCTGGCGGTGACCTATTCCGCCTACCCGGCCCAGATCACCGCGATTTGGGCCCTGGAACGCACGTACTTCGAGGGCTGGGAAGGCGCCCGCCCGGGTGCTCAGCCGTACCGGGAGTTCGTCGAGAGGTGGACCACCGACGGCTTCCGGTCCTACGTCGGAGACCTCCAGGCTGCGGTTGATCGCCAGCTTGAGGCCTCCGTCGGCGAGCAGGCGCGAGAAGCTGAGGACGCCTTCGTCTGGGTGACCCACTACGAGCGAGGCTTCTGGGACATGGCAATGTCGGGTTAGCCCGGGGTTTGCCCGGACCGATGAGAGTCACGAGGGGACCTATGCCGGAACTCCCCGGTGAGTTTCGTCACGGCGTTCCGTCTCCCCGGTGATGACGGACACCGACCGTGAGGCGAGAGCCGTCATCGTGCGCGTCGCGGGCGACGAGAGGTCCGGCTCGGCAGCATCAACCCAGGTCGCCAGGGCCTTTGTCCATGCGTGCCTGTGCCTGCTCGAGCGCTCCTGCGGTGAGATGCTGTCCGACGGACGCGATGGAGAAGATCTCGCCGGGCCACCGGTTGTCACGGGGACGCTGCTCACGCTTCGGACGACCCGGCGAGCACTTCGTCGATCCACTTCAGGGCGGCCACCGCCCCGGGGAAGCCGCGGGTCGTGATGGCGAGCAGGCCGGTGTGTCGGATCTCGTCGGCGGTGACGCCGACGTCGAGCGCCTTGCGGACGTTCGACCGTACGGCGCCCTCGGCCAGCGCGCCGATGGAGATACCGAGCTTCACCAGCCGCTGCTCCCTGGCGGGCAGCGGCCCCGCCCCCTCGGTCACCCGCGCCAGATCATCGAGGGCACGTGCCACCTCGGGAAACTGCCGGCGCACCGACAGATAGACGTCCGGCAAGTAGTCGCTCACCCGGAGCCTCCTTCCCCCCACCGGGAGCGGCCACAAGGTTTACACCCAACGGCCACGGCGCGATCCGACCATGCTGGTCCACCCCCTCCTGACCTGACGGATTCGATGCGGTGTCATGACCGGGCATCGTCCCAGCCGACCCGCGAGGAGCCGATGGGTCGGCGCAACCGAGTTCTGTGGATCCGCCGTGAGGGTGTCGGGCCCGAGAGAGGAGGCAGCGATGACCTGGGTAATCACCCGCTTGTGCCGGGCGCCAGACAGTTCGACCGCGCCCGGCGAGGAAGCGTGCTCGACCTAATCCCTTCGACCGGCGTCATGTCGCCGAGCGCATGGGCACCCGTCCGCTCTGCTAGTCGCCCCGTCGCCGCCATATTTCCGTCGCGTCGTCGTGCACGCCGGAGGCGTAGCCGAACACCACATCTGGGTGTCGGTCGGAGGCGAGCGCCGGACGCAGATCGATGCTCGGCGCACGCGGATTTTTGCAATCGACCGCCGCTGTGGCACGCCTTCCAGGCCGAAGTCGGGCAGCGTGGCTGCTCGATTTCCGGGCACACGTCGTGGGTCGCTCGTGTAGCAGTAGGAGTCACCCGAGGCGTCGCCACCTTGCAGGCGGGTTGGTGCACCTTCAGGCCACGGAGATCGTCGCCGTGCGGGAAGAACCGGGCGTCGACTACGAGCCCGCCCTGGTCGGTGTCGGCATCG